>UMEL01039292.1_pt1 | contig 11140 bp, 8 predicted proteins | sample 1964741 | NCBI WGS metagenome assembly UMEL01 (sample SAMEA4836019, study PRJEB28245) | human gut metagenome | biome: gut microbiome; material: fecal sample | place: Denmark | collected 2008
GAAGAAAGTCTTAGTTTTTTAATTATAGACCTGAGTAGTTACATATTTTTTAGAAACTGGGAAAATAGATATTTTCTTTTATTTTTCTTTTATTTCTTTGTATAATCCCATACAGTCATATCTATTCACATCTTCTGCACAATATTCAAGAATTTTTTTACATTTTTCCTTTAGTAATTTATCTGAAATAACAAAAAATAATTTATAAGTAGTTTTTCCAATAATAGAAAAATCATTAAAATCTATAAAAATTTCTCTATCTTGAGATTTCTCTATTATACTTTTAAATTTTTCAACTATATTAAATATTGTAAGTTGAGCAAATTTTGAAATCAAACCATCAATCTTTATTTGATTTGTTCTGACAAAATTTAACATCTCTATTTCATCGATTTGAGTTAAATAACACTCTACACTTTTATCAACAATATTTTTTTTTATTTTTTCTTCTATTTCTTCCTTAAATGTAGCTTTTTCAATACTTTCTAAATTTAGTTTGAAATCATTAATTACCTCGGAAATACTTTTATATCTATCATTTCTATTATCATTTTTACATTTTGATAAAAAATATTTAAATTTATTTTTATCCCTTCCTAAAATATCTTGAATTATAACTCCTAGTGAATATATATCGCTAACTTCATCCAAATTAGTAAATTTTTTACTCAATAAAATTTCGGGATCAGTATATAAATGATTACTCTTTATACTATCAGAAGATTTTAATGAATTTTCTTTACTAAAATCTTTTGATAAACCAAAGTCAGCAATTACAAAATTATTTCCTAATTTGAAAATATTTCCTAAATGTAAATCTCTATGAATTATTGAATTTTCATGTGCATATTTAAGACCAGCTAAAATATCTTGAATTATTTTTATTTTTTCTTCTAATTGAAGAGTATAGTTCTTTAAATAATCGTATAAACACATTTCAGCTTTTTGCATGGTATATGAATTTTCACTTTCATTAAAATTATATACTTTTAATATATTATTACATTTTTCTAATTTTTTTGTATTTTCAAATTCATATTTAAGTCTTTTTTCAAAAGATGTATTTATATATTTGAAATTTATTTTTTTTAATAAAATATCATGTGTATAATAATAAATATTAGAATATGATCCTGAATCAAATAATTTATTATTTTTTATACTTATTTTATCAGTATACTCTATAATTATCCCATGATTTTTTAAATCTTCTACTAGCATACTTAAAAATTTATTTTTTATTTTTTCGTTTAAAGAAGATTTGTATAAAATACTAAGTACTATTTCTAAAATATCTAATTCTGAAAAATATTCATATTCACAATTTTCATAGGAATATTGTTCTTGTAATTTTCTGTTAATTTCATAGTAACATCCTTTGCATTTAAAAAAGAAAAAATTCTCAATATTATTTTCTAATCCATCTAATATATCAAATTGAAAAGCTGAATTTAAATAGTATTCTTCTAATGTAGGCTGTTCTAAAAAATCATCTATTTTTGATAAAATTTCTAAATAAAATGTTTTATCTATTTGAAACATATTTTTTATTTCTCCTCAACTTTTAATTTCTATAGTCCTTAAATTGAGTTTCATCCACATATAAATCAAAGACTAATATATTTAAATTTATAGTAATTTCCATATCTCATTACCCCTAAAATATTTATTTTTTATATAGATTCTCTCTATGCCATTTTATATATTCTTTTTTTTCATTAGATAAATTTACTTGAACTTTTTTATTTAGATCTAGAATTTTTATTTCCTCTTCTTTTAACAAAGGAGAAATTAATAAATTTCCCTTCTCATCAAAAGTTATAAATCCTTTATCAAAAAGATAATCATGATTAGGACAAAGTAGAAAACCATTATTTTTATCTACTTTTTCTTTAGCATTTGATTTACTCCAAGGTTTTATATGACTTGCAATCAATAAAGAAGAATTTTTTAACCCACAAATTGGACATTCTTTATTTTCCTCTCTCAATAATTCTTTAAATTTAGAATGACCTATTCTATATTTAATTAATGTTTCTCTTTCACTTCCTGTTAAATCTGGATATTCCATATCTTTTAAAAAGTTACCATCTTTATTTAAATCAATCTTTTTATTAACTTTAGATAGTTCTGATATTTTATTAAAAGCTTTTTCAGATAATGGAATAGTAGCTCCTTGAAATCCTGGTATTAAATGTTTATCCTCTTCTATCTCTTTAATATTTCTAATTTTATCAAGTATTAATGGATTCTTAACCAAATTATTTACAATCTCTAAATCTATACAATAATGGCTTTTTAAATAACTACTATCTTTATTTATATTATACTCATTATCCCAAACTTCTTCCTTTTCCTTTAAATGTGGTAAAGATACAACTTTTCCTATTGCATAAATACCAGAATCTAATTTTTTTCTTCCAGCTAATTCTTTTTTAGTTCTTCTATCTTTTCCTATTCTAAAAATACCATAATCTCCTACTTTAAATCCATTCTTTTGCCACTCTGTAATAGTCCATGCCAAATTTATATTTTTATTATCTAGATTATCTTCTAAAAATCTATCTAATTCCCAATTCTTTGGATTATTTAAAAATATCCAATATCCTGTATAATTAGTTTTTCCCTTTTTTTTCATATTATTCTAATTCCCCCTTAAACATTTAATTCTTTTCTAATCTCTCTTTTCTCCATTCATAATCTGGCATATATACTAATAAGTAATTAAAAAACTCTTTAGTATGATATGGATATTTTAAATGTGCTAGTTCATGTAAAATTACACTCTCTATACAATATTTAGGCTTCTCTATTAATTTTATATTTAGATTAATATTTCTTTTTTCTATGCTACAAGAACCCCACTTTAAAGTCATTTCTCTTATTGTAAATTTATTTATACTTTGCCTTGTAATCTCTTGATATTTATTTAAAAGCTCTCCAAATACTTTTTTAGCTTGTTGCTTATACCAACTATCTAAAAGCTTTTTTATCCTTGTTTTATCACTTCTATCATTTACATAGATATGAATATATCCTCTATAAAACTTTACTCTTTCTTCTATTGCTTCAAATATTTTCAATCTATAAAGTTTACCTAAATATCTTGTACTTTCTCCACTAACATATTCTTTTTTTACCTCTTTTATATGGTTAGCTTTAAAAAATTCTAATTGTTCTTTTATCCATTTTTCTCTCTTCTTAATTATTTTATCTATATATTCCTGTGTAGTATTTGATGGAATCGTTAATACTACTTCTCCAGTTGGTTTGACTTTAATATTAATAGCTTTTACTTCTTTTTTTACAATAGTAAGCTCCATTTTAATATCCTCTTTTACTAAATCTTCTTATTCCTATACTAATTACATTCTCTATTATTTCATTAAGATTATCAAATTTTACATTATATTTATCTTCTAAATCCCATAATAACTCTTCTATAAATCCAGCTATTTCATTGTGAATATCACTATTAGTTTCCCAATCTGGTTTTTTAGAAATTTCTGTTAATTTTTCTACAACTTTTATACTAAAAATAGCTAATTCTTCCTTATTATTAATTATTTTAGTAAAATCAGGGAAAATATTATCATAAAATACTATGGCAATTGTGTTATCTTTTATACTACTTGGATGTTCTTTTTTTACTTCTGGAGTATTTTCTCCTTTTTTCATTCTCTCTCTAATATCTTGCATATTTTTCAAATATTCTTCATCAGATAATCTCTTAGCCTCATATTCTTCTATTGTCTTTTCTATTTTTTCAGATAAAGAATCATAGAAACTTGGATTATCTTCTCTTTTCTCTCTAATAACTTTTGTTGCAGCATTTTTTATAGTATCAGCCTTAGCTCTTGCTCCTACTATTCTTTCTACCTCTTGTTCAAACTCTAAATCAAATATATTTACAATTTTTGATAATTGATTTACTTCTGATGAAGATATATACTGGTCTAATAGTTTTTGCATTTGAGGTTCAAATTCTCCAAAGTCTATATCTTCAGAATATCTAATACGTACCATTTTCCTTAAATCATTGTAGAATTTTAAAGTTTTTCTATATAGTTCCACTTCATCTTTAGTAAATACTTTGAATATAAGTTCACTAGTAAAAGCTAATTTTAATGATTTAGAGTATTGCTTTAATAAATCATAGAAAACTTCTCTCTTCTCTTCTTTATCTAAGAATAATATATACTCTTCTAAATCTGTCTTATTTTTTATCTCTTTAAAAAAAGTGATTAAATGAGAATAATATGTTTTTACTTTTGCCATCTCCACTTTAATATCTGTAACAGTTCCTACTACATCATCTAAATCATATCCAGCTAAACTAGCATACTCTGTTAAAGCTTTATCTAAATTACCTAATAATCCTCTATAATCAACTATATATCCATATTCTTTTCCTTCATATAATCTATTAACTCTTGCAATAGCTTGTAATAATTGATGATCTTTTAACTGTTTATCAATATATAATACTGTAGCTTTTGGAGCATCAAATCCAGTTAATAATTTATCAACTACTATTAAGATATCAATCTCATCTGTTTTTATAAAATCTTCTTTTATTCTTTCCTCATATCTTTTTAAATCCCCATATTCATCCTTTAATTTTTGAAGATATTTAACAACATAATCTTTATTTTCTCCATTTACGGAATCATATCCTACTCTAACATCTGAATCAGATACTACTACAGCGGTTTTTAAATTAGTATTCTCCTCAAACAATTCTTGATATTTTACTGCTTCATATTTTGAATTTGTAGCTAACATTCCTTTGAATAGTTGTCCATCACATCTAAAATTATTATTAAAATGCATTTCAATATCCAATACTATTGCTAATAATCTATGTTCACTACTAGCAACCTTTTCAAATCTAGACCATTTATTTTTTAATTCTATTTTTTGTTTTTCTGAAAGATTTTTAGTCATAATATCAAATCTCTTATCTAACCAATTATTATCTTTTACTTCTTGTGATATCATTCTTCCTTCATAGAGTAGTGGGAGAATAGCTTTATCTCTTACTCCTTGATCTATAGTATATTTATCTATCATCTTTCCAAAGACTTCAATAGAACTTTTTTTCTCTTTTTTCAATAGTGGTGTTCCTGTAAATCCTAAATAACATCCTTTAGGAAAAGTTTCTTTCATAAAAGTATGTAACACTCCACCTTGTGTTCTATGGGCTTCATCTACCAAAATAAATACATCTGGGCTATCTACAATAACATCACGAGAATGTGTAGACTTAAATTTATTTATAATAGCTGTAATTATCTCCTTATTATTCTTTAATTTACTTATTAAATCTCTTCCACTCTCAGTCTGTTCAGTTCCCTTTAATCCACTTGCTATAAATACATTTTTTATTTGTGTATCTAACTCTGTACGATCTGTTACTAATATAAGTTTAGCATTAGGTATACTACGTTTTAATACTCTAGCCAAAAATACCATAGTAAGTGATTTTCCACTTCCTTGAGTATGCCATATTAATCCACTTTTTCTTGATCCATTATTATTATATTCGTTTATTCTTTTTAATATTTTCTTTATTGCAAAATATTGTTGATATCTAATTATCTTTTTTATTCCATTATCAAATAGAGTATAGTTTCTTATAATATCAACAACTCTATCTAATTTTAATAATGAGTATACATCTTCATCTAGTTTTGTAATTTTTCTATCTGAAATTAATTTTTGTAAATCACTTAATAAATCTTCCTCTTCTTTCCAAACTGACCAAAATTTCTCTGGGGTATTAACAGTTGCATATTTAACATCTTGTTGATTACCTGCTATAACTATTTGAATAAACTTAAATAAATGTGGAATATCTATATTTCTCTGATTTCTTATCATCTGTGATATTCCTTCAGTTACTGGCTTTAAGTTTGATTTTAATTCTATTACACAAAATGGTATTCCATTTATAAATAATACTAAATCTGGTCTATCAAATTTAAGTTGCTCTATTTTTACTTTTCTTTCAACTGAAAATTCTTCAGTAAAATGGAATACATTATTTTCTATATTTTCAAAATCTATATACTTTAAAGTATATGACTTTCTATCTCCATTTACATTCTCAGATAAACTTGTACCATTCATTAGAGTTTTATATATCTCTTCATTTGTAAAAGCTAATCCTCCATCTAAACTTAAATCTAATCTTTTTATAGCTTCTTCAAGATTTTGATTAGAAAATTTATATGTTTTTCCTTTATATTCAAAAGAGTTCATTTTAGCCAATTGTTCTTTTAAAACTCCTCTTAATAGAGTATCATTATAGTTTAATCTATAATTAGGAAAACTTTCCATCTCCCCTCTTGGTATAAACTTATACCCCATCTTCTTTAATAACTCTATAACTTTATTTTGTATATCTTTCTCATTTGTTTCAGGTACATTTACATTCTCTACCATAATAGCTCCTTTCTTATCACTACTTAAATATTTGTCAAAAGAGCTAATTATATAAATTAGCCCTTTCCAAAAATATTTAAACTATATTTTCTTCCATTCTCTAAGAATAAAAAATTCTTGATTACAATATTAGTATTTTATAATTTATACTATATTATAATTTTTCTTCTTCCCTCCAATTTCTAAATTTTTTTACATATTCTCTATTTAATAATTCCTTTATAGACTTACTTTCTTTAGGGATTCCCATTATTTCACTTCTTAACTCTAAATACTCCTCATCTTTTAATAATTCAGGATTTTCACATTCAAATTGGAAAAAATTTCCTGCCTTAGTTTCTTCAGGCTGTAAATAAAAACCCTTTCTTTTTAAAAACATTATTAAATATTTCTTTGCTTTTTTCTTATTATTATTTTTTAAAAACAAACAAGATAAATTATGAAAACTAGCAAATCCAGAATTTTTTAAAAAATTATTTAATATATATCTCTCATAATCTTTTATTTTATTTTCAGAATATAACGATAAAGAAAAAATTTCTGGAATTTTTTTAAATTTTTTAGCATATTTTTCTATTTTTTGAATACTTTCATAAATATCATAAATATTACATAAATGAATATTTGGAACTACAGTACCCCTCATTTCACTATAAAGAAGACATCTAAATAAGTGGCATCTTGGAATATTGTATATAATCTCCCTTATTTCATAATCTAAAAAATTTTCAAATATTAACAACTTATCAATTTGTTCCCTTATTTCAGCAAGTACTTTCTCAACTTCTTCAAATACTAACTCTGAAGAAAAAAAAGAAACCCTATCTTCCCATGTTTTTAATAGCAACTCACATTCTTGTATTCTATTTTCCTTCAATAATTTCATTCCTATTTCTTCACTTTTAAAAATTGTATATAAAATCCTTTTTAAAGATAAATAAATCTCAAAAATTCTTAAGTCTATTTCATCTGAATATTCAATTTCTCTCCTTTTATGTGGAATAATTTCTGTTATGATATAAAATATACTTGAGCCTATAATTGATAAACTTATATTTTCTATTAATGGAGAATATGCATTTGGCTTAGTTATAAAAAGTATTTCTAATATTTTATTTGAAAAAATTAAAGGGTATTGCGAATTCCTAGCATATACATACAAAAAGACTAATAATAAAATATAAATAATCTTTTCATATTTATCTGTACTTAATAAGAAAATTTTCTTTACTCTATATTTAAAACTTTGTTCTATTTTGTCTTCTGTAAATTGATATGATGGTTTCATACTCTAACTTCTCCTGTTAGCAATTTCTGCATCATACCCTTTTTCTCATTTTTCAATAGCTCTAATTTTTTTTCTAATAATTCTATTTTATTATCTATATCAGATAGAAAATTAGCTATTTTTTCTTGTTCATATTTTATAGGTAAGCTTATATAAATATTGCTAAATTCTGTCTTATTAATAATTGGCATTGTTGTTGTTGATTTGCTTAATTTAATTTTAGGTACAATATACAATAAACTATAATAAATGTATTCATTATTTATATTTTCTTTTGTTATTATAGAGTTTATTTGTTGATTTGTTATACAAATTTTAGTAGAGATTGACATTTTTCCAATTGTTGCTCCTATACAGGTAAACATTACTGTTCCTATTGGTAAAAATTTCATTTTTATTTTTTCTGTTACAGTTCTATCTGTTGTTGTTTGATATTTTTTTTCATTCATATCAGTAGGAGTGACAAATTGAATTGCTCCATTCCAATATTTTTCTTCTTTTGTTGAAGGTGTTTTTCCAGTAATAATCTCTCCTATATCTTCCAACTTTTTCTCTTCCCACTCTGGATAATCTTCTCCATTATCATCTTTAAATCTTATTTCTTGAGAAAAAATCTTTTGCATCATACCTTTTTTAAAATTTTTTTCTTTCTCAATCAACAACTCTTGTTGTTCTATAGCTTTATCATAATTTGATAATATTTCAGCTATTTTTTCTTGCTCTTTTAGTGGTGGAATAGTTACAAAAAATATTTTATATTCCTCAGCATTTATTCCTGGTTGTCCTGAACGCATTGACATTTTTTCAACCCAATTTCTATATCTTTCTGTTAATGTTTGATAAAATATAAATTTAGCATTGTTTTCTTTTTTTATATTAAATCTAATTAAAAATCCTGCAAAATACAGTTTACCATCTTCTTCTTTATAAATATAACTTTTTCCTACACTTGCACCTGTCCTTGCAAATAAAATATCTCCCTCTTTAACTAAATATTTATTATCTACTAATTTATCTGGTGAAGTTAAAGGATTAGGAATAAATCTCCTATTTTCCTCATTTATATCTGTTATTCTAATATATTTATTTTCTCCATCATATTCAACAGCTGAAGAATTCATTCCATATGAAATTTCTTCAGAAATTTCCCCTAATTTTTTTACTTCCCATTCCTCAGGTATTATTCCTACCTCTGTTTGTTTATATCCTTGTCTTATTTCCATATAGCAACACCTACTATAATCCTAATGCTTTTAAAGCTTCTTCTATTTTACTTTCTACTTCTAAAAGCTCTTTATTTATATTTTTTATCTCTTCTCTTACTTGATGAACATCTACTCTCTCTTCTTCCTCAAATGTATCTACATATCTAGGAATATTTAAGTTATATCCATTATCTCTTATCTCTTCTATTGTAGCAACATGTGAAAACTTATCTTCATCTTTTCTATCAAAGTAAGCATTTACTATTCTTTCTATATTTTCAGGTTCTAGTGTATTCTTATTCTTTCCTGCTTTATACTCTTGACTAGCATCTATAAATAATATATCTGTATTATCTTTTTGCTTTTTCATAACTACTATACAAGTAGGAATAGAAGTTCCATAAAATATATTTCCTGGTAATCCTATTACAGCATCTATTAGGTTATCTTCAATTATTCCTTTTCTTATCTTCTCTTCACTAGCTCCTCTAAATAGTGTTCCATGAGGTAAAACAACTGCCATTCTTCCATTTTCATTTAATGAAGCTATCATATGTTGAACAAAAGCATAATCCCCTTTTGATTTAGGTGGCAATCCATAAGAGAATCTACCATAAACGTCTTCTTCTACTTTCTCATATCCCCATTTATCTAATGAGAATGGAGGATTAGCAACTACTACATCAAATTTCATAATATGATTATTTTCAATATGACCTGGATTAGTTAAAGTATCTCCCCATTCTATCTTGGCATCATTTACATTATGTAGGAACATGTTCATCTTTGCTAAAGCTTCTGTTTGGCCATTTTTTTCTTGTCCATATATTTGGAAATTTTGACTTCCTACCTCTTTAGCTGCCTTTATTAGTAATGAACCAGAACCACAAGTTGGGTCATATATTCTATCTCCTTCTGTTGCTTGAACTAATTTAGCTAATATAGTTGATACTTGAGAAGGAGTAAAGAACTCTCCTCCCTTTGCTCCCCCTTCAGAAGCAAACTTACCTATTAAATACTCATAAGCATCTCCTATAACATCATTACCCTCTAATCTTGATGGTCTTAAATCTAAATCTTCAGAAGAGAAATCAGTTAGTAAATTCTTCAATACAGTCTTCTTATTCTCTGCTTTTCCTAAGTTAGTTTCTGAGTTAAAGTCTATATTTCTAAATACTCCTTCTAATTTCTCCTTATTCTCTTCCTCTATTTTTTCCAATACCTTATTGATTTTATCCCCTATATCATCAGCATCCCTATTAGCATATAGATAATCAAAAGTACAATCATCTGATAAGTGGAATTTCTCTCTAGCTAAACTTCTTTTTATTCTATCCTCATTATCTCCATGCTTAGCTTTTAACTCCTCTACTTTTTCTTTATATACATCTGATAGATATTTTACGAATAACATAGTTAAAATATAATCTTTATATTGGCTTGAGTTTAATGTTCCTCTAAAAGAATCACAAGCCTTCCATACAGCGTTATTTATAGCATCTTGAGTAGTTTTTTTCATCTTAATCCTCCTAATTTATCCCATTCACATCTGATATAATATTCTCAAATAGTATTCTTCTTTTTTCTTGTAATAATTCTAATAATTGTTTTTCTCTTTTCAAGAGTTTATCTAATTTCACTATCTCTAATTGTTTATCTATACTTGGTACTTCTATCTCTATTTGTGATAGAACTTGATTTGATATTGTCATTATTGAAGTTCCTTGTATTTCTGTAAATAGTTGTTTCTCTACTTCTTTACTATTTAAATAGATAGTTATATATTCAGGTAATACTTTACTTTTATCTTTTACCCTTACTATAGAGAAAAGAGATTGAATTATAATACCTTCTTCTTTTTCTGTTATATCTACAGCTTTTACTGGTCTTCTCAATCTTACTACAGAATCCCCTTTTTTAGCTATAAACTCCTCTTTCATCTCTTTTTCTACTTCAAGAATATCATAAGAGTCTTCTAATATTTGATATTCATCTTGAATAGATTTTAAAGTCAAAACCTTGTATTTATACTTCTTTTGCTCCTCTGTCAATGTTTCATCTCTAAATCTACTTAAATAGCATCCTAACTTAATATCACAAATTTCATTTAATTTTAATTTCATTAAAAACTCTCCTTTTTGTGATTTATATATTTACTAAAGACAAGAATTATGGTAATATTAAAGTAGCCATACTATAA
>UMEL01001911.1_pt1 | contig 11134 bp, 15 predicted proteins | sample 1964741 | NCBI WGS metagenome assembly UMEL01 (sample SAMEA4836019, study PRJEB28245) | human gut metagenome | biome: gut microbiome; material: fecal sample | place: Denmark | collected 2008
AGTATAGAGTTACAGCTTGAGCTTTTATTGTAATTCCCTTCTCTCTTTCTAAATCCATAGAATCAAGAAGTTGTTCTTTCATCTCTCTTTTAGATACAGCACCTGTATATTCCAATAATCTATCTGCTATTGTAGACTTTCCATGGTCTATATGTGCTATAATAGAGAAGTTTCTTTTATGTTTTTGTAACATTCTTACCTCCTAATAATTCCTACTTTTTCACATAATATTATAAAAGATAATACAAAAAAACACAATATATTTTTTATCACACAATAATAAAAACTCAAGAATATACCTCTACTTTTGTACGTAAAACATATTCTTGAGCTTTTTTAATTCAATTTAAGTTTTTTATAATTTTTTATCTAATTTATTATAGTAATCTAGCAGCTATCTCAGCTATCTCAGATCTTTCACCTTTTTTCAAAGTTATATGACCAACAATCTTTTCAAATTTTAATCTATCAGCCATATAAGTTAAGCCATTAGTATTGGCATCTAGATATGGATTATCTATCTGTTGAGGGTCTCCGGTAAATACTATCTTTGTATCTTGACCAGCTCTAGTTACTATTGTTTTTATCTCTAATGGAGTTAAATTTTGAGCTTCATCTATTATTATTAATCCTTTTGGAATACTTCTACCTCTTATATATGTAAGTGGTTCTATCTTCATCATTCCCATAGATTCTAGCCCTTCAACTACCTTTTCTCCAGCTCTATCCTCTTTTGCTTCACTTAGAAAATCTATATTATCAAATATTGGCTGCATCCAAGGTTTTAATTTTTCCTTTTCACTACCTGGAAGATATCCTAAATCTTTACCCATTGGTATTATAGGTCTGGCTATCAATATTTTCTTGTATCTTTTCTTTTCAACTACAAGTTCAAGACCGGCTGCAATAGCCATAAGAGTCTTTCCTGTTCCAGCTCCTCCAACCAATGTCACCACTTTTACACTATCATCCATAAGTAGTTCCATAGCAAATCTCTGCTCATCATTTCTTGCACGAAGTCCCCAAGCTTGTCCATCACCTAAAATAAATTTTTTTATTTTTCCTTCTACATATCTACCACATAAAGTATTATCTTTATATTTTAATTTGAAGAAACAGTTTGGTGTTGGAAGAATATCCTCTCTTTTTAGCTCAGTAAAATCTATTTTACCATCTTTATCAAATTTATCATAGATTTTCTTATCTACTTCTACATCGAAGAACCCATCATATAATTCGTTATACTCAACTCTGTCAGTTATATAGTCTTCTACCTCTAATCCTAAAGAGTCTGCTTTTATTCTCATATTTATATCTTTACTTACTATTATTACTCTTCTATCTGGATTATCTTTTTTTATACCTAAAGTTACAGAGATTATATTATTATCAACAATATCTCTACTTAAATTTTCTGGTAATAAGCTTCTATCGTTTTTTATCTCTACTTTAAAAAATATATCTTGTGGAAGTTCTACTCCCTTTGCTAAACTGCCCTTACTTCTTATTTCATCTAATACTCTTGAGGCCATTCTAGCTTGAATAGCTGTATTTTGATTTCTTTTTAATTTATCTATCTCTTCTACTACGTATATAGGTAGAATAACATCATTCCCTCTAAAATTATAGATACATCTAGGGTCATGAATTAGTATATTGGTATCTAGTACAAAAATTTTTCTCATATAAATCAACTCCTTTGAGTACTGAGATCATAATCCTATATCTATATTTTCGAGAGATTTCTTAATTTTCCTTTAATTTATTTTATTTCTTTAATACTCTTTTTATAACTTCTAAAGCCGCAATAGTTCCTTCGGCAGTAGCAACTGTAACTTGTTTAATTACACCACTTCTAATATCTCCAGCCGCATACATCCCTTCTACATTCATCTTCATATCTGCTCCAGTTACTATGTATCCCTCTTTATCTAACTTAGCAAACTCTCCATACATCTCTGTATTATTTTTAGTACCAAGGTATAAAAAGGCAAAGTCTGATTTATATACTTTCTCCTCTCCCTTTTCTTCAACCACTAACTCCTCTACATAATCCTTTCCTTTTATTTCAAGAAGTTTTACTCCAGTAATTATCTCAACTTTTTCTGATGAAGTTAAGGCTTCATAACTCTCTTTACTACACTTAAACTCATCTTCTGTTACCATTACTCTAATATGTTTAGAAAATTTTGTTAAAAATAGTGCCTCTTCTGCTAACTCCTCTCCCTGTCCAATAAGAGATACTGTCATAAATTTCGTGAATGCTCCATCACAAGTAGCACAATAAGAAACACCTTTTCCTAAAAATTCTTGCTCACCCTTTATTTTTTTTACAAAACTCTTTCCTGTTCCAGTAGCAACTATGATATTTTTACCTTTAAAATTTCCAGCATCAGTTTTTACAACTTTTATAGCTTCATATGGATCAAATCCTAAAAGTGTTCCCTCTACAAATTCAACTCCAAATCTTTTAGTTTGCTCTCTCATACGTCTATTTAACTCAGCTCCTGTTATTCCCTCTGGAAATCCTGGATAATTATCTACTTGATGAGCCATGTATAGACTTCCCTTTCCCTCTCTTTCAATTATTAAAGTTGAAAGTCTTGATCTTCCTGTATATAAACCAGCTGTTAATCCTGCCGGTCCTCCTCCTATAATTATTACATCATATATTTTTTCCATAGTGTTCCTCCTATATTAATCCTTGCATTGTCAAAAATTGTTTTTCTTCCCCTATTGTTGTAACCTCAGTATGACCACTGTATACCTTTGTGTCCTCAGGTACTTCTGTACATAATTTTTTCAAACTTCTAAACAGTGTCTCTCCATCACTTGTAGGTAGATCATATCTTCCAAAACTTCTCTTAAATAAAGTATCTCCAGATATTAATATTTTACTATCTGAATTATAATAACATTTTGAACCTACTGTATGTCCTGGAGTATCTAAAACTTTAAACTCTCCTACCATATCTCCCTCTTTTACTGTTATATAATCACTATTGTAAGTAAACTCTGTTCCATTTATATATTTCATTAGATTTAAATCTTGATCTATTAAAAATCTCTCTTCCTCTTTTCCTATATATACCTTTACATCTGGATATAACTCCTTCACTCTGTTAAGTCCAGCTATATGGTCACCATGTCCATGAGTTAATACCATATATTTTAATGTCAGTCCATGTGTTTTTATGAAAGTTTCAACTCTTCCGATATTTTCTCCTCCACAGTCAAAAAGATATGCCTCTTTTTTATCATTCCATACTAAATAACAATTTGTCATCAGACTTCCCAAATAAAAAGTTTGTATATTCATTTTTTCCTCCATAATTCATCTCATTATTGTCTACATAAATATTATACTTTACCTTATATCTCTTGTCAAAATATTACTGATAATTTTTAAAATCTATGTTATAATTAATATGTATATGAATTTTAAGGAGGAATTACTTTGAATATAGTTTTATTAAATCCAGAAATACCTTATAACACAGGGAATATAGGAAGAACATCTGTTCTTACAAATACAAAATTACATCTTATCAAACCTCTTGGATTCTCATTAGATGAGAAACAATTAAAAAGAGCTGGACTTGATTATTGGCATCTTGTTGATTTAGTTGTATGGGAATCTTATGAAGAGTTTATTCAAGCAAATCCAAATGCTAGAATTTTCTATGCCACTACAAAGACTAATCAAAAATATAGTGATATAGAGTTTAAAGATGATGATTTTGTTATGTTTGGACCTGAATCAAGAGGTATTCCAGAAGAGATTCTAGATGCTAATAAGGAGACTTGTATAACTATTCCTATGATTGATATGGGACGTTCTCTAAACCTTTCAAACTCTGCTGCTATCATTTTATATGAGGCTCTTAGACAAAATAACTTTAACTTTAAAAAATAGGAGCGAAATCTTATGAGAATATTGGGAATTGACCCGGGAACTGCAATCGTAGGTTTTTCTATTTTAGATTTTGAAAATAATAGATTTAATGTTATTGACTACGGCTGTATCTTCACTGATAAAGATATGCCTATGGAAGATAGACTTTGTAAAATTTATTCTGAACTTGATGGGATAATAAAAAAATATAATCCAGATGAGATGGCAATTGAAGAGTTATTTTATTTTAAAAATAATAAAACTGTCATATCTGTTGGACAAGCTAGAGGTGTCATTATTCTATGTGGTAGACAAAACAATTTAATAATTAACCACTATACTCCTCTACAAGTAAAAACAGGAATAACAGGATATGGAAAAGCTGAAAAAAAACAGATACAACTTATGGTACAAAGAATATTAGGATTAAAGGAGATTCCTAAACCAGATGATGCTGCAGATGCTCTAGCTATTGCAATCACCCATATTAACTCAAAAAATTCTGGTATATTTGCTAGAGAGATTACAGGGAAACTGAGTTCGAAATCTCTTCCTAAAACTAAACTTTCTGCTAAAGAATATAGGGAACTTATTTTAAATGGGGGTAATTAATTATGATTATGGAAACATTAAAAAATATTCGTTCTCATAGAAGTTTTACTAAGGATAAAATCTCTATGAAGGATTTAGAAAAAATGGTGGAGTCTACACGATATGCTTCATCTACTAGAAATGCTCAAAAACTTAGATATGTATTAATTAGTGATAGTGAACTTTGTAGTAAAATATTCCCTTTAGTAAAATTTGCTGGAGCTATACCTTGGAATCCCACTATAGATGAAGCTCCTACAGCATATATTTTAATGTGTAGTGAAAATCCTTTAGTAAATTTTGTAGAAAAAAATCTATATTTTGATATGGGAATTGCCTCTCAAAATATTATGCTTGTTGCAAACGAAATGGGATATGGAGGGTGTATTATCGGTTCATATAATAAACCTGAAGTAGATAAAATAGTTGAATTACCAGAAGGGTATGTATCTCATATACTTCTAGCTCTTGGAAAACCAACTGATATCGTTACTATAATAGAAGCTATTGATGGAAATACCACTTACTATAGAGAGGGAAACAATCATTTTGTACCTAAATTATCCCTTGAAGAAATTTCCTTACTAAAAAAATAAAAAATATTCTTGACTTTTTTAGTAGGTTAATGTATAATTCAAGTATCCTTTCTTTTAAAGAATTTTAATTTACTTAATTTAATATAAAAGCTGTCAGTTTTTTCTCTGACAGCTTTTATATTTTTTGTCTTTATTGGTAATCTTGGATATAATTTTTCTTTTTCTCAAAGATTCCCTTTTCCCTTATTCTTCCTATGACTTCTTCATTATTTACCTCTATCTTTTCAAGATATATAAGCTCTTCTATACTTAATTGCCCAAAAATAAGAGAAGATAAATCTCCGATATCAATTTTTAAATCCCAATCACTCATATTTCCGTACCACTGTTCTCCCTCTTCAGTAAAGACATAAACTTGATTATTCTCCATTATTATACTATCTGTTACCATTATTTTCATATCTATATCAAAAATATTCAACATTTTAAAAACTTCTAACGGATTTAAAATTCTTCCCATAATAAATGGATACTCTTTAACTTCAAGAGCTTTTTGGTTATTAAATAAATAATCCAACAATTTTTCATCTATATTTTTTATTTTTAACTTCGGATAATACTCTTTAAAACTTTTTACAAGGGATAATAGATTTTCTAAAGCTCTTCTATCTCTTGCAAATATCTCCCTTATCTCCAATTCTTCTCTTCTATAAAGTGCTACATATCCTCTTATGCTCTCATCTAAATATATTGAAAAAACATCTCCACCATCACTTTTAATCTCTTTCACCCAATTTTTAAAATACTCTTCATCTCTTTCAATATATAGTGATATATCCTTCATCTTTTCATTATAGACCTCTACTAAATCTCTATAAAGCTCATCATCACTATCTAAGTCTACTCTTTTTATATCATAAGCTCTCTCTATCTTTCCATAGGGAATACTCTCTGTCTTCATAGAATAATTTTTTAAGTTACTTACATATTCAAACCCATATCTTCTATATATTTCAGGATTAATTGGGGAAAGAAACACAAATGGTACCTCTCTTTTCCTATTCTCAATTAAGGATTCCTTTAGAAGCTCTCCCATATATCCCTTACCTCTATATTCCGGAGAAACGGCTACTCCAACTATATATATAGAATCAAAAATACTTCCATTAAAATTCAATTTATATGGATTTTCATGTAAAGATGCCTTTATCTCATCATTCTCTTCTAAAACTAAATACTTATGTTTGTCATACAGATTTTCAAAATAAAAATCTACTTCATTCTCTCCATCTAAAAAACACTCTTGCCAAATTTTTTTAGCCTTTTCAAAATCCTCATCCATTCCATATCTTATCATATATTTTTACCTTCCTTACAATATTTCTCTTTTCTTTTGAAATTACTTATATTATAATTTAATTATAAAAAAAAATCTATGGTATTTAGGAGGAATTATGTATCAATTTAACTACACAATACAAAAAGATGATATTAATTATGGTGGGCATGTTGGAAATGAGAGAGCTTTACTTTTCTTTCAAATGGCTAGAATGAATTTTTTCGAATCTCTTGGATTAAGTGAATTAGATTTAGGAGAGGGAGCTGGAGTTATACAAAAAAATGGTTTTGTAGAGTATAATAAACAACTCTTTTTAAATGATTCTATCACTATCAATATTACAAATATTGAATTTTCTAAAACAAGTTTTAATATGTTTTATGAAATTTTTAATCAAGATGGAGATAAAGTAATAAATGGCTCAACACTTCTTGTATCTTTTGATTATTCAAAACATAAAATAAAAAAAGTTCCTGAAACGTTTAAAGAGAGTGCTACTAAATTAATCAATGGTGATAATATATGAATATCTTAGTTAGTGCTTGCCTTTTAGGAGTAGCTTGTAGATATGATGGAAATTCAAAGGGAGTAGAAAAAATTAAGAATTTAACTGAAAAATACAACCTTATCCCAATTTGTCCAGAACAATTAGGGGGACTCTCTACTCCTAGATATCCAGCTGAAATAAAAAGTGGAAAAGTTATCAATACTAATCATGAAGATGTTACCTTATCGTATAAAAAAGGAGCAGAGGAAACTCTCAGACTTGCTAAGATTTTCAACTGCTCAATAGCTATATTAAAAGCTAATAGCCCATCTTGTGGTTACGGGAAAATTTATGATGGAAGTTTCTCAAAAACTCTTATTGAGGGTAACGGAATTACTGCTGAACTCCTATTAAAAAATGGAATAAAAATTCTCAACGAAGAGTCATTAGAACTAGATAATCTTTAAACTATTTTGTTTTATATTTTCCTTCTAATGTAGCACTATCTAAGATATGCCCTTTCATCTCTTTATATAACTCATTTAAATAGTATCCACTTTTTAATTTTACCTCTTTATCTAGAGCATATATAGTTATCTTGTATGTATGCTCTTTATCTGGAGGAGCTGGTCCACCAAAATGTGAAGCCTCTGCTTTACTTAATCCTCCCATTGAAGATACCCAGCTATTAACCCCTTGAATTATCTCCTTATTAGTTAAACTAGCATTCTCATCTAACTTTGTTAAATTTCCAGGAATAATAGTTGTCCAGTGTATCCATGAAAATCCAGTTACTGGTATAGCATCATAATCTTCCATTACTAATGCAAAACTTTTTGTTCCCTTAGGTACATCTTTCCACTCTAGTGGTAATGAAAGTGATGGCATTCCTTTTATATTTTCTGTTCCATATTGTCCATATTTTTCTTTTATATACCCGTTTTCTATTCCAGAACTTTTAAGCTTAAATCCAAAAGCTGATACACCTAAAATAAATAATCCTGCTAATAAACTCTTTTTCATAAACTTATACCTCCTATATTTTTTTATAGGATAACATATTATTTTTACTTTGTTAATAACTTACTATTTTGTAAGTATCCTATCCCCAGCTCTTGAAATTTTGCTAAAACTGGAATCAGACTCCAGCCAAACTCAGTTAATTTATACTCTGTATGCTTAGGATAAACATCATACTCTATCTTTTCAAGTACTCCATGCTCCAATAGCTCATTTATATGTTGAATTAACATTTTTTCATTACAGTTAAGTATATCTTTTTTTAAATCAGTTAATCTCTGGTTTCCAAGTCTGCTTCTCCATACTATCATAGGTGCCCATTTACCTCTTAATATATGAAAAATTGCCTCTAATGGACAAGTTATCTCTCTCATAAATTCCTCCTTATAAAATGAGGAAGCAACATTTTTAGTGCTTCCTCATTAACGTAATACTAATAATTTGTAGGCCATCATAAGTGTAATAATCAATAACATCTCTAATGAATAATTTTCCACTTTTATCCCCCTGTATAATTTTTTATTTTCTTTTAAACTTTTTTTCAATTTTTTAAGTCAAAAGAATATAAGGATAATTGTATTATATCATAATTACCCATATATTTAAATAGTTTTTTTAATTCTTAGGTGATACTGTGAAACTTAATTTGTTTATCTTGCTAATATTAGCAAGCTCTATAACATTTTCAGCCTCAAAAAGTGCTTATGATTATGAGGTTGTTGAAAAAAAAGGTGTTTTATACCTAAAAAAAGATAATTCTCCTTTTACAGGGAAAGTTATTTTAAAAAAAGATCGTAATTTTTATGTCAATGGAAAACCTCAGGGAAAATGGCTTACTTTTTACTCTAATGGTAATTTAAAGTCTATTGAAAATTGGAAAAATGGAAAGCTTTTTGGAAAATATGTTCTTTACCAAGAGAATGGAATAAAAATTTTTGAAACTACCTACCTTAATGGAAAAGATAATGGAGACTATTTTCTTTACCATGAAAATGGACAATTACAAGTACAGGGAAGATTTAAAAATGGTATTCCAAAAGGAACTTGGAAATATTATAACCAAAAGGGAAAATTAGTTGGTAAAGCTATCTATCCTGAAGATTAGTTATACTATATTTTGAGGAAAATTTACAACTTTTATAAGGAGGCCTTCATATGAAGCTCATATTAAAAAAAATATTAAATACTTCTGTTCTTGCTTCACCCAAAAAAGCATTTCAGTTGTGTAAAATAATTGCAAGAAGAGTAAAATTAGGGAAAAGTATCAATATTGATTTTTTAGGAATTCAAGCTACAACACTTTCATTCCTTTACATAGTTTTTAGTAACGTTGCCAAAGAGTGTAACAAAAGTGCTAAGGAATTAAAAGCTCTTATCTCTATTTCAAATGCTTCTTATAATCTGATTGAAGAGATGAAATATTTGAGAGATAATTATAAGAAACTTAGCCTACAATTCTCAGCTATTGAGTACAACAACTCCTAATTTTAGCCCTCAAACTCTAATTAATATAAAAAAGTAGAGAGGATAGATTACAATTAATTTGTAACTTCCTCTCTGCTTTTTTATAACTCTATTTCTTTTTTCAATAACTCCTCTTTTAATTTATTCTTTTCTCTCAAATGAATTATTTTTATTCCCATTTTTTGAGCTGCCTCTACATTAGCTTGAGTATCATCTATAAACAGAGTCTCTTCTGGTATTAAGTTATATTTCTTTAAAATACTCTCATATATCTCTTTTTCCGGTTTTAATAACTTAACCTCGTATGATATAACCCCACCTTTAAAATAATTACTAAAATTGCATTTTTTTGCTATCTCTAAAAAAGATTCTCTATGAAAATTTGAAAGAATATACAAGTTATATTTTTTCTTTAACTCTTCTAAAAGATTTAAATTTGTTTCTAATGGAAAAAGTACATCTTGAATATTATTCTTCAATAATCTTCTAAGGCTCTCTATCTCATCTGGCAATTTTTGTGAAAATATCTCAAAAGCTTCATCATACCCAAGAGTTCCCCTATCTAAAGCTAACCACTCTTTACTCTTAAAAACTACCTCATAAAATTTTTCACGATTTTTCTCTTTCACATATTTCTCTATAAAGCTCTCTGGCTCATATGAGATTAGCACATTTCCTAAATCAAAAATAATATTTTTTATCATTTCTCTATCTCCTCCATGTTTTAATAGCAAAAAAGCTGTCACAATTTTTGTAACAGCCTTTTTAATTATTATTTTCCTAACTCTGGCATAGTTTGAGCTAAAATATCATCTATATTTTTTACTAACTCAGCTTGAGCTTCTAAGAAAGCATCTACATCTCCAGATATCTCTATAGTTTCCATTATATCTCCTTGAGCTATACTATCAACTACTTTTTGATCCTCTTCAGATACAACTTCTCCAAATATAGTATGCTTATAGTTTAACCACTCTGTTGGTACATGAGTTATAAAGAATTGTGATCCATTTGTATTTGGTCCTGCATTAGCCATAGCTAATAGTCCTTTTCTATCAAATACTACCTCTTTTTTAAATTCATCACCAAATTGGTATCCAGGTCCACCAGCACCTGTTCCTGTAGGGTCTCCCCCTTGAATCATAAAGTCTGATATTACTCTATGAAATTTTAATCCATTGTAATATCCTCTTTTTGCTAAGTGTACAAAGTTAGTAACTGTCATTGGTGCTACTTCTGGAAATAATTTTAAATTTATATCCCCCTTAGCAGTTTTTATTTTAGCATTTAATACTATATTTTCCACCTGTTTTCCCTCCTTAATATCTAACGGTTTACCTGCTCTTTTATGAGCTTGGTAATAAAATCCTCCAGCTATAATAAGCAAAAGAATAACTATTTTTAAAATTTTCATAGTTCCTCCATATTTTAGCATATTTTTTTATTTTTTCATAGCTTGATTATAGGTATTTAACATCTCATCCTTAGATATAGTTCCATATATCTCATAAGCCCACTCAGAATCTAATTTCTTTTTTAATTCATCAATATTTTTTTGAACTCTTAAAACTTTTTCTTCTAGAGCTCTATACTCCTCCCTCACAGGTTGAAGTTTATATATACACTCTATCTGCTCCTCTTCTTGAATAGCATTTTTTAAATCCATAGCTAATTTATCCTCTTTATCTAGAACCTTATTTACTTTATCTAAGAGATTATACTTTGTATTTTCCATCTGCTTTTTTTCATATTCGAAAAGTTTTTTTACAACTTCTGCTCCTGATTCACCTTTAATTTCTTCT
>UMEL01036459.1_pt1 | contig 11064 bp, 5 predicted proteins | sample 1964741 | NCBI WGS metagenome assembly UMEL01 (sample SAMEA4836019, study PRJEB28245) | human gut metagenome | biome: gut microbiome; material: fecal sample | place: Denmark | collected 2008
CCTAATATATCCATAAATATTAATTTACCATTTTGTAAAAAGTTTACAGATAGAGTCTCTCCCTTTTTCCCAGTAAACTCCTCTTTCTCTATCATAGTAGCTGTTAATTTTTTCCCATCTTCTGATATATATTCACAGAACTCCTTATCTCCTTCAAATATTAAGATAAGATTTCTATCATAAGCTTTTTCTATTTTATTTATTACTCTCATATTCTACTCCTTTTACTATCTTTTTTCCTATTATACCAAAAAGGCTACCGAATTGGTAGCCTTTTATTTAAATTATTTTGTGACTATTTTTTTGCTGGTGCTATATGTCCATAGTCTCCATCTTTTCTCTTATAAACTACGTTCATTTCTCCAGTTTCTGCATTTGTGAATGGGAAGAAAGTTTTATTTAAAATTTCTAATTGAAGTATTGCTTCCTCTACATCCATTGGTTTTGGTGGTAAGTATACCTTTACCACATTTACAGCAGCCTCTTTTTCTACTGTATTTGTTTCTGGATTATATTTTACCTTTCTGATCATTGGCTCTCTTGATTGAACCGCTGTTCTTATTTTATCTTTGTGTTTTTTTAGTTGTCCTTCTAGTATATCTGCAACTCCATCGATAGCTGCATATAGATCTGCATCAGTACAAGAAGCTTTAACTGTGCTTCCTCCTAAGTAAGCTAACACTTCTGCTGTATGACAATTACCAGTTTTTAATTTTAATGCTGATAAATTAATAGCTAGCTCTATTATACCGTCGTGATACTTTTCAACCTTTCCTAATTTAGTTTCCGCGTAATTTTTTATTGCCTCTGTAATAACTAATTGTTTACCATGGATAGTCATTTTCATAATACCACTTCCTTGCTGTATCTTTTGTTTTGTTACTTTATTATACTCCACAAATTGCAAATTTCCTTTTTTTATTTTAAAAATTTTTTTATTTTTTTATTCTTCAACCAAGATACCCTTCTTTAAATATAGTTGTTTATCTGAAATCTCAGCTAAATCCTTAGAGTGAGTTACAACAATTATAGTCTGTTTCTCATTTTTATTGATATCCTTCAAAATTTTAAATATCATCTCACTTGTTTCCTCATCAAGATTTCCAGTTGGCTCATCTGCTAATAAAATTTTTGGAGAATTAATTAGAGCCCTAGCTATCGCGACCCTTTGCTTCTCTCCACCTGAAAGTTGTGATGGCTTATGATTCTCTCTTGCTGATAATCCAACTTTATCAAGTAACTCCTTAGCTCTCTTTTCTACCTCTGCCCTCTCAGAAAAATTATTTAAAAGAGCTGGTAACATAACATTTTCTAAAGCTGTAAATTCAGGTAGTAGATAGTGAAATTGGAAAACAAAACCTATCATCTGATTTTTTATCCTATCTCTCTCCTCTTCACTCAATCTATCAACCTCTTGACCATCAATAAATATCTTTCCTCCATCAACCTTATCAAGCAGTCCCATAATATTCAAAAGAGTAGATTTACCAGAACCAGAACGTCCAAGTATTGATATAAACTCTCCCTCTTCTACTGAAAATGTCAAATCATTTATTATGTGTAGCTCCTCTACTCCACCACTATATTTTTTCTCCACATTTTCTAATTTTAAAATCTCTTTACTCATGTCTTAGAGCCTCCACAGTTTCCATTTTTGCTCCTCTATATGCTGGGAATACACTAGATAGGAATATTATTCCAAAGTTCGCTCCTATTATTATAAAAATCTCCTTTGTGGATATCTCCACTGGTATCTTTGTAATATAGTATATAGAAGTGATAAAATCCAATGTATTATTTTTTATATACCATAAAAATGATAGGGATATAATCGTTCCAATTGTTATACCTATAGCTCCCAATACCATTCCCTGTATCAAAAATATTTTCATAATATTTTTTTTAGAAAATCCCATAGCTCTCATTATTCCAATATCTTTTATCTTCTCTCTCACCAACATATTAAGAGTTACCCATACAACAAATCCAGCTATGACTACTATAAGTGAAAATACCATTATCATCACTGTCTTTTCTAGAGAAAGAGCTGATAGAAGATTTTTATTCATCTCTCCCCAAGTTCTTGAATATATCCCAGTTTTCTCCATTATCTTATCAGAAATTTCTGAAGCCTTATATGGATTATAAAGGGTAACATCTATCTTAGAAGCTATATCCTCACCATATGTTAAATATTGTACAGATTTCAGAGGAAGAATTACCATATTTATATCATAGTCATAGTATCCACTTTGGAATACCCCCTCTATTTCAAACTTTATCTCCTTATTTTCAGAGGATATTATACTCACCTTATCCCCTATCTGTGCTCCTATTGAGTTAAAGAGCTCCTTACCTATTAGGATACCATTTATCTTATTTGGAGAAATAGTTCCAGCTACTATCTTCTTATCTAAGTCCACAGCTTTTTTAGCACTTTCCAAGTCGTACCCCTCTATCTTTACTCCTGAAACGTAACCACCATATATTCCATTATATTTGAATATACCTTGAGTAGATATACTTGGGACAGCTCCCTTTACTCCCTCTATCCCCTCTATCTTCTCCTTGATATCAGTATAGTTAGATATTTTCTCACCATTAGATACCATTATATGACTGGTTACAGAGAGTATACTATTTATCATATTTTTATCCAAACCATTAGCTATCCCAATAGATACCATCAAAACAACTACTCCTATTGTTATTCCAACTACTGAGATTAGGCTCTGCTTTTTTCTTTCAACTATATGCTTCTTCGCTATAAAGAACTCTATCATTAGCCACCTCTTTTCCTTAGTATTATTTTTTCAGTAATCCATTTTACCATATTTTCTAGTATAAGTCTATTTTCCTCTCAAGATAGTAAATTTTACCTCGGCTATCTCTCCACTTTCAGATATGAGAGTCAATCTGTGCTCACCCTGTAAAAAATCAAAAGCTCTCTCTAATTCTCTTCCACTGAATATATACTTCCCATTGTGGTACCAGTATATATTTCTGTTCTTAGAATTAGCAACTTTAACAATCAATTTTTTTCTTCCCTCAAAATCCTTTGGAAGAAATATCTTTAAACTATTTAAAGGGTATATTATCTGTATTCTTTCACTATTCTCATCAGATATATCTATACTCTCTCTAGCCATATAGTCCAGTAGTTCTATAGGATAGCTGAGAATTACCTTTTCACTACTTCGGTAAAACTCTTCATCTCTAGAATCAATCTCTTTTCCCTCTGAATCTACATAAATCTTTTTATAATATGGTGATATTTTTAAACTCTTAGCTTTTTTAGGGTAATCTATCTCCTCATAAGGAACATCATATTTAAGTCTATAACCTGTCTCTTTATCTATCTTTATACTTTTAAACTCATCTACAGGTTTTTCAAACTCCAAATTTTTATCTGGAAGAACCTTAAAAATTTTGAAAAGTAGTTGCCCTGCAGTAACAACTCCAGAGAGGTTTCTATTCCCCTCTCCAGTAAAATTTCCACACCAAACTACCACTGTCCATCGTGGAGATATCCCACTAGCCCAAGCATCTCTCTGCCCATAGCTAGTTCCTGTCTTCCACGCTATACCATCTCTTCCCAAATAAAGATTATCAGCTCCATATCTCTGTACTCCTTGCATAGCTTCAACTGTTAAATAACTAGCTCCTTTAGATATTAAGTTTCTAGATTCTTTCTTCTCCTCATTCACTAGATATTTTAACTCTCTGAACTCTCCATAGTTAGCTAATCCATAATAGAGCTTTGCTATATCCTCTACACTCATCTCCTTAGTTCCTAGGATTAGAGATAAACCATAATTTGAGTATTCTCTCTCTGGAAAATTTAATATATCCTTTAAGAAATAAAAAAATCTATCCTCTCCATACTCGTCTAAAAGTTTTACAAAGGGAATATTTAGAGATTTTTTTAAAGCCTCTTGAGCCTCGATAAGACCATAATATTTCTTATTTGCATTTTGAGGATTAAAATTTGAAAAATAGAGTGGTACATCTAAAAGTTTTGATTTTGGAGATATTAAGCCATCATCTATTGAAAGAGCATAGAGAAATGGTTTTAATACAGAGCCCACTGACCTCTTAGCCTTAACTCCATCTACCTGCCCATTTCTCTTAAAATCATAAAAATCTTGAGAACCTATATAGCTTTTTACCTCCGCAGTTTTATTATCAACTACTATTACCGAGCTATTTTTTATCCCTCTGTTATTTAAGTACTCTCCATATTCTTTTACTATTCCCTCTATTTTTCTTTGTAACTCACCATCTATAGTACTTTTTATTATTCTCTTATCACTCTCCCCTATCAATCTTCTAGTTAGGTGTGGGGCTAGAGAGTTAAAATATCTTCTCTCTTTAGGCAACTCTTCTTTAAGGGCTAATCTATACTGCTTTTCATCAATTACCCCTCTTTCATACATCTTTTTCAGAAGATTATCCCTTTTTTCTAAGAGTTTCTTTCTATTTTTCTCTATGGATATTAGTCCTGGAGAATTAGGAAGGACAGCAAGGGTCGCCCCCTCTGCCCAAGTAAGATTTTTTGCTCCTTTACCAAAAAATAGTTGTGAGGCTGTTTCATATCCCACTATATTTCCACCATATGGAGCGTTGTTTAGATATAGCTGTAGTATCTCATCTTTAGAAAGATTATTTTCCAATTTATAGCTCTCTACTATCTCAACTAACTTACTTAGATACGTCCTCTCTCTTCTTTTATAGAGTTTTATCCCCTGCATAGTTATTGTACTGGCTCCAACTCTCTTACCTTGACTCAAATTTACTTTCAAAGCTCTTATTATAGCTAGATAATCTACCCCACCATGTGAATAAAAATCTCTATCCTCATAGTTTATCACAGCTAATTTTAATCTTTTGGGAATTTCTCCCTCTCCTTTAATCTGCCACTGCTCATCACTATTTAGATATGCACCTATTATCTCACCTTTACTATCCAATACAACTTGGCTATATCTTCCCTCTAATTTTTCCCTCATCTCCTCTATATCAAAATCTCTGTAGATATTTATCAGAAATAGGATTGGTATGATAAAGAGTATGGGAAGAAATTTTAAAAATCTCATTATTTTACCTCAACATCAAAACCATTTAGATAAGCCCTGTACTCATTATTATACATTCCTTCAGCTTTTGTACCTGGAAGTTTATACTTTCCTTTTGTTACACTGTTTAACTTTATAAAGAAACTTTGTCCCTTCTTATCATAATTATTAAAATCAAAGAAGAAGTTTACTCTATCATCTCTTATATCCTCATACTCTAGATTACTACTCTCTATCTTCTCCTCTATCCATTGTGGTAGATTAGTGTTAAGTAATCTTGTGTTTTCAATCTCCCAACCACTAGGAATAATCTGTGTCAGAGCTATGTTATCAAGATAAAAATATCCTTTGACATCATCAGCTGGTAAAACCTTTAATTCCATATAGAAAGCTCTACCTTTTTCTAAAGATTTTACATCTATCTCTTCTCCATTATCATCATAGAATTTTCTCTCTATCTTTATATTTCTACTTTCATCAGCTTGTGCGTAGTTAATTGGAATTCCTTCCCAGTATCTATTGACATAGATATCTTTTCCTATGACCTTTACACTCTTCATACCCTCTTGAGAGTACTCCCAAACTCCAGATTTATCTCTAAAGTCTATCTCCTTACCATCTACTATTAGTTTTCCGCTTACCTCTTTTCCTTCACTACCCTTTACTACTTGAGCTATTGACATCAAAGAGTAACCTATACTTTGAGTAGATAACCAGTTTTGTGATTGAAGAGTTTTCAATATATCCTCATATAATTTTTTATCAATCTTTCCATACACAGTGTAGTAAGAGTTTAGAACAATAGCCTCATCTCTTAGTTTTGAGCCATAACTATCCACATAGTAATCAAATGGTTTCTCTTTTACAACAGTAGAAAGCTTATTAGCTATTGATTTTGCTATCTCATCCTCTCCTATTATTGCATAGGCTGAAGCTAGATACCACTTAGATATATCATCTAGTTCTGATAAATTATTATCATATAGATAGTTCATCTCTCCAATTTGAGCCTCTCCTCCCAATGCTAATACATATAGAGTGTATGCTTTTAGATTTAAGTTATAACTACTATCTTTACTCTTTTCAACAGCAAAATTTAACCAAGATTTATACAGAGACTCTGGGATATAGTAACCTTTATCCTTTGCTATAACCATAAAATGTCCAACATAGTTCGTTGCCCATAAATCACCATCACTGTTTCCAGCCCAATAGCTAAAAGAACCATCAGGTAATTGGAAACCACTTAGTTTAGTTATACCCCCATTGATATTTTTCACAATTTGTTCCTTTGATAACTCCTTACTATCTGATAAGTTATCTATAAAAAGTTGTGGGAATAGTGTTGAAATAGTTTGCTCTATACAACCATAAGGATATCTTATCAACTCTTTTAATCTATTATCTATAGCTAAGATTGGAGAAGATGATACTATAACTTTTCCATTACTGCTTCCTTTTACACTTTCCTTTGGAAATTCAAAGCTCTTTTCATCTTTTACATACTCTACATCATTGATATATGTGTATGGATTATCTGAAGTTACATCTATATTGATACTCTCCTCACTACTATAATTAGGAGATTTTATCTTCAATTTTGCCTCTTTGTTTCCTATCTCATCTCCAACTTTTATATTGAAAACTACATCTTTACTCTCACCTTTTTTTAATTTTAGACCCTTAATATATCTTCTACCTAAAAATTCAAAGGCTAAATCTATCTCACCTAAATTCTCCTCTGTAGCAAATACTCTTATAGATGTTTGGAACTCATCTCCTACCTTTAGAACTCTTGGCATTGAGATATTAGCTATGATAGGAGCCTTTACCTCTACTCTCTTTTGAGCCATTCCATAGCTCTCTTCACTAGCACCGGTTACCATAATTCTAATAGCACCTGTATAATTAGGTAGCTCTAACTCTACACTTCCCTTTCCTCTCTCATCTGTAGTAAGTACTCCTCTATATATAGCTAGAGGCTCAAATCTTTCAGATTGTTCAAATCCAAAGGAATTAGCTGACTTATCAAGTCTTACATTGGACATGAGATACCCATCTCCTCCCGCTGTCAATACTTGATTAACATCTCCAAAACTTCTACCTATTATCTCTGAATAGTTATCATAAGTTGTAAGTTGTAATCCCTCTTTTTGATAAAAATATTCATAAGGGTTTGGAGTTTTAAAATTTGTAATCTGTAACAATCCCTCATCTACAACTGAAACTGTATAGTCCATCTTTTTATTAGCTTCTACACCTATTCTAAATTTTTCATTTGGCTTTAAAACAACAGGAGTATCTAAGCTTATCTCCAATCTCTTACTCTCATCTCTAACAACTATAGGTACTGCCCCATATAGTCTAATTGGTCTATCATTATTTGAATTTGCATATTTTTGGAAAAGAGTCACTGTAACATATCCATTTGGAAATAGCTCTTTATCTACATCAAATTCCACTGTATTAGTAGTTCCCTCTATATCCTTCCAATATCTTTTTAAAATTTTTCCAGATTTCTCAAGAGTTATTAAGGCTCTTGTTCCCTTTTCTCCCTCAAATGTTATCTTTGCCTTATCTCCAACATTATACTCTTTTTTATCACTCTCTATCTTTAACTTATCTATCTTCTTACTTATACTTGAATCCTGCCAAGTTGATACATATAGATTTATCCCAGCACTCTGTTTTGTCTCTGTATCCTCTACCTCTACAAATACCTCTCCACTTCCCTCTATTTGATAGTCTATGATATATGATTTATCTGTAGTTATAATCTCCTTTTCATAGAGTAGCACACTATTTTTATCAGTTTTTATTGACTTTAGGAAAGTGTTATAATTGTAGTAATCCCACCACCAAGAGTACTCATTCTTATATACTCTATATTTGAGTTTTCTATCACTTACTAGTCTCTCTCCATCTTCAGAAACAGCTACTACCTGTAGATTTATACTATCTCCACTCTTTACATATCTATCCTCTGGATTTTCAATTCCAACATAGGAATCAAAACTATTTATCTTGACATTATCAATAGCTATTACTGGTCTACCACTTGGCTCTATTACTCTAGTGACTATCTCTCCATTTAGACTTAAATTTTTAGGTATATTCTTTGATAGATTAAACTCTATCTTACCCTTTCCTTCACTATCTAACTCACCTTTTTGAACCATTCTTATATCTGTTATATAGGTAGTTGGATTTGAAAAGGTGAATTTTTTATATCTTTCAAACTCTACACTCTTTTCTCTTATTGTCAATTCACTTGAATATTTCAGATTTTCAGCTGGAGCTCCAAAAAGATATTGAGCTGTAATATCTCCAGATATATTCACTCCGTCACTTACCTTATCTGGAAATTCAGTCCCTACCTCTATCTTATATGGAACTATACTTTCTACTGGAATTTTTAGAGAGAATTTTTTATCCTTCTCTCCACCTACATAAACAGTAACCTCCCATACTCCAGTTTCACTCTCTTTCTTAGTATCAAAGGAATAGGTAAAAAATCCATTTTTTCCATTTTTAACTATCTCACCATCAATATACTTATCTCCTCTAGCAGTGAATACATCTATCTTTATAGGTTGTCCCTCTGGAAAAATCTTATCTCCATTTCTAGCTATTATTCCTATATTTACTCTATCCCCTGGTCTATACACTCCTCTATCTGAATATATAAAAGCTCTTATGTCACCATCTCTATACTCTCCATCTACTAAAAATCCATCATATGAAAGTTTAGAATCAGAAAGCTTTAGAATTGAAATCTCATCCTTAGATTGAGCTAAAACATAGAATATTTTATCTCCATTTTCAAAGGTAACTTCTCCATTTTTATCACTTTTCTTTTCAGATATAACTTGGTTATTTACACTTATAGCCTTAATTTCTATACTCTCTATAGGCTTATTCTTTACAATATCCAATACATTTACAGTAAGTTTATTATCTCTCTCCTTTTGAGCTACTATTCCCATATCAGATATAAGAAGAGCCTTTCCTATCTTTCCTCTCTCTTCAAAGAAGCTCTCCCTTTGCCACTCTTCTACACCTTCTGGAAATTTATAATCTATTCCATCTTTATCAAAGGATAGCTCAACTATATATACACCCTTATCATTTGTAAGATTTTCTAAAGCTATCTCATTTTGTGCCCAAACATTTTTCTTATAATCTAAATCGTAGCTTTTTTCAAATACAGTTTCTCCAACTTTATATAGATTACTCTGTACATAGTAACTAAAAATATTTCCATTACCTTTAAAAATAAAATCTTGTAAGAATTGAGTAGTATTATTGAGGAATATCTTCTTAACTTTAAGATTAACCCTCTTAACATTTATAGATTTAAAACTTACCCTATTTTTATTTACCTTAGGTAAAATTATCCCCTCATTAGAGAAAATTAACTTAGGCTCTACATCTTTAAATTTTATACTTTCCTTTAGATTTTCCTCTAAAAGTGATTTTTCTCCCTTTATTCCCTTTAATAGCTCTATTTCATACTCACTATTCGTATCAAAATTTCCTGTAATTATAAGATGCTCCCTCATCTTTAAAACTTTATACTCTATATTAGGAGTAATTTTTATATAACTTTTTAAATTTTCAGTAGCTATATTTTCATTAAAAGCTATGTCTACACTTGGATTTTTTCCACCAGTTGTAGATACACTCTTTATCTTTAAACTCTCTTTTACCTCTTGAACTATCTCCTTCTCTTCACTTGGGGCTATCTCTTTTTCCTCTACTCTATCCTTTTCTCCACCACAAGCAACTACTAATAAAGATAGTAACAACATCAAACTTTTCTTCATACTTTCACTTCCTCTCTATCTTATTAAAGTCTCATATAGTATCTCTTTTAAACTCTCTAACTCTATATTTAATCCCAGTCTTTCTTTTAGTCTCTCAACTCTAATATCCTCTAACAATTCATACCTGTCACTTTCTATCTCAAGCCTCTTTATATCCTCATCGTTATAACTATTGATAACCTTAAGAAAAGTCTCTCCATAACTTTTAAACTTTTGATTTCCTATCCCCCTAATCTTAAGCATCTCCCATCTATTTTTAGGCTTATACTCTGCCATCTCTAAAAGTGTCATATCTGAAAATACTATGTATGGGGCTACTCCCTCCTCCTTTGCTATCTCTCCTCTCAACTGATTCAAGCTCTCAAATAGTGGGTCTTCAAAGTAATCAAAACTAATCTTTTCATCAACTCTTCTGAAAACTGATATCTCATTTTTTAGTACCCTTCTTGATCTATCATTAAACTTTAATACTGGAAAACTTCCAGCACTCTGTTCAAAATATCCTTCAGATATTAAGAAATTTACAAACTCCTCTATCCAAACAATATCCCTATCCTTCATTATTCCAAAAGTTGATAGCTTATTAAACTCCTTTCTATCCATCTTTGTGTCACTTCTACCATAGAGAATATTCACAAGGGTAGATATCCCTATGCTCTCCTTAGCTCTTCCAATACATGAGATTACCTTTTGAGCCTCTATTGTCAAATCCTCCACATTTTTAAGTGTTTTACAATTTCCACACTTACCACAGTAGTTTTTTATTCTCTTATCTCCAAAGTATTTTAGGATATACTCTCTGTAACAACTTTCAAGATAGGCATACTCTACCATAATATCTAATTTCTTTATCTTCTCTCTCTTTAACTCATCCTCAGTTTCCTCATTACTATCTATCAAAAAAGTTTGAGTACTCACATCCTCTTCAAAGAACATGAGTATAGCCTCTGCTGGAGCTCCATCTCTTCCAGCCCTTCCAGCCTCTTGATAGTAACTCTCCATATCCTTTGGTATATTTCTATGTATTACAAACCTTACATTTGATTTATCTATCCCCATACCAAAGGCATTCGTAGCTACCATTATTTTTATCTCATCATTGAGGAATTTTTCCTGATTTTCCTTTCTCTCCTCTTCACTCAAACCTGCATGATATTTACCTA
>UMEL01013263.1_pt1 | contig 10991 bp, 8 predicted proteins | sample 1964741 | NCBI WGS metagenome assembly UMEL01 (sample SAMEA4836019, study PRJEB28245) | human gut metagenome | biome: gut microbiome; material: fecal sample | place: Denmark | collected 2008
GTTTTTTATATGCAAAAGGCGGCAGGAACACTTACCAGAGCAGTTCTGCCGCTTTTCTCTTCTTTTGACGGAGCCTATCAGACCTCCTGATCCTCATCCCTCAGATCTCTCATGACGTACCCAACACCTGAATACGCTGAAATGATTCCCCCCTCAAGACCGGCATCCTCAAACTTTCTTCTCAGGCGGGCACAGGCCACGCGCAAATACTGAACCTCACCCAATGCATTCGCACCCCACACCTTGTTGAGAAGCTCATTGTGTTCATGGAGCACGCCGGGATCCTTAACGAAGAGTGACAGGAGCCTGAACTCAATGTCACCGAGATGCACTTCCCGACCATTGAAAATGCACTGCCGCTTTTCAATGCAGATCCGGATTGGTCCGTTGACGAGCCACGTGAATTCGGATGCTGACGAGTTGTTCTTCGCCTGCGTACGTCTCAGAACCGCCTTGATGCGTGCCAGGAGCTCCTCCATCGAGAAGGGCTTGCAGACATAGTCGTCAGCCCCTAGATTGAAGCCCTTGAGCTTTGAGTTTGAATCAGCCTTCGCAGTCATGAAGATGATCGGCGTTTCACCCAGCTCTCGAATTCGACAAGCACATTCGAAGCCGTCCATTTCGGGCATCATCACGTCCATCAGCACAAGAGCGGGTTTCGGAGATTGCAACTCCAAAATTTCAAGTGCGTGCATGCCATCCGCCGCAGAGATGACGTCATAGCCTGCACGCTCAAGATTCGATGCCACAATGCGCCGAATCTTGGTTTCATCATCGACAATCAAAATGAGTGAGGGGGCTGAGGTATCCATTTTCCAAATTCTGTCCCTTTTAGGTTAGTAAGGCAGCTCGATGGTGAAACAGGTCCCGCATCCAGGCTCACCGTCAAGTGAAATAGTACCCTGATGAGCCCTGACAATGCCCTTGACGATCGCCAGCCCGAGGCCTGTTCCGCCTCTCTGTCGCGCGATGGTCATGTCGGCCTGATAGAAGCGCTCGAAGACATAGGCGGCCTTATCCTTCGGAATGCCAATCCCGTTGTCCTGCACTCGAATCCGTACCTTGTCGCCATCCCTGCGCACGTCAACGTGCACGACTGGGGGAACGCCTTCACGGAAATAACGAGCGGCATTGCTGAAGAGATTGATGAAGACCTGAGTGATACGTTCAGGATCGAATTTGAAACACTCGGCCTCTGGATCGATGGTACGCGTCACCTTGAGCTCAAACCTTGCCTTGACAAGCTTTGCCGCCTTGTCAATCGGCGTTGCAATATGCATGATCTTGGGCATGAGCGAGATATGTCCGTCACGGAATCTTGTCAGATCGAGCCAGTCGTCAACAAGCCTGCGCAGTCTGAAGCTTTCCTCCTGCATGTCCGCAAGGATCTGATCACGCTCCTCATCTTCCAATCCGATCTGAGTGGCCAGCGTTTCGGCCTGAAGGCGAAGGGCTGTGATCGGAGTCTTGAGTTCATGAGCCACGATCGATATAAGCTGATCCTTGAGGCGCTCAACCTCCGCGTCAGCAGAAACATCCCTCACCAACAACCCAATATCAGGCGCCCCCGCATCGGGATTGGTAGACACGACGCTGAAGGCCGTTGCGTGATAGACCCGGCCCCCTTCATCATCCTTGGCACCCTTGACTGGTACCAGCTCATAAGTGCGACCATCCTCGAACTTTTTGGCAATCGGTACAGGCGAGAAGCCGTCCTGATGTTTTTCACGAATTTCAAAGGCCTGCCGCAACTCAGCACTTACCAGACATCCAGGCTTGAGAGCAATCCCATCTCTGGCCATGCGCTCCTCGAGATAGGCGTTGAAACGAACCAGCACCCCATTGGAATCCATGAGAAGCACGCCTTCATTCATTGACGAGAACAGCTCCTCTAGAAGCTGGTGTTGCTGCACCGTTGACACGAGCAGATGATGATTATTGAGCTGAACGGCAAGCGAATTTGCCAAAAGTTCCAGGCTGTCACGCACCTCCCGTTTTTTCAACTCCTCCGCATCGGTCTCCAGCCAACCGTAGATTTTGTTCCCGTAACGAACCTGCACAAAAGCCACACCTGACGGAAGATCCGGCCCCTCGTTCCCTTCCTGAAGGCTCGCGGACGTCCTGAACGCCAGAGAAGAAAGCCTGAGAAGCTGCTTGAAGCGCGCAACCGTCTCATCAGTCAGATGTACCAGTGACGTGTCAATCGGTGCCAGAAGTTTCTGAATGGCGGCCAGTTCTGCATTTCGGGTCGTGAGAGCGTCCGTTTTGGAGCGCACCTTCTGTTCAAGGAGCTTGTTCATCGAACGAAGACGTTCCTGCGTTTCTACAATCTCCCGCCCCATCTTCTCAAATCTTTCCGCAAGTTCCTGAAGCTCTGTTGGTGCGTCCGAAGACATCGCCACCTCAACCTTCCCTGTCCTCGGAAAGTCACCCACGGCATCGGAGAGCTCGCCTACGCTTCGACTCAACGGCCGGCTCACAGCGTATCCGACCACAAAGACAGAGCCGATGGCAAGCAGGAAGAAAAGACTGCCAACGATCAGGTTGTGCTGCAACTCAAGATTCCTAGCAGCCTTTGACTGGTCAAAAATCAGGTAATACTCGGTTTGGTTGAGTTTGACAGCTGTCCTGAAAACGCCATTTTTATTGTCGGCCAACTTGTCGTCCATCACGTGCAGATCGGCATGAGCAAGCCCTGCCTTGATTTGCTCGAAATCCGAGTTTTCAATGGCAAGTGACGGATCGGTGGCGAAAAGCACCTTCCCCCTCTCATCGACAAGAAAAGCCTCTCCCCCACTTTCCTTCATCGCCTCTTGCAGCGAGGCAGCCACCACATCGACAGGCATGGAGATCTCCATGGTGATCTTCTGAAGCCCTGTAGCGTCAAAGGGAACAAGCGTGACATATGGCTTTTCATCCGTAGGGGGCTGACCGAAACTGTAGGTTTTACCCGTATTGAAATCCTTGATCCGCACGTGCGCATCGAGCAGGTCAGACTGAACTGTCCGATAGATCTCGCTCGCACCTGCGAGAGTCAACCCACCCTCCACATAAGAAGTGGTGAGATACTCATTGATTGCCTTGATCGCCCGATTGTGCAGTTCCCCATCAGCTGAATCGAGCTTTGTCTTGATGACCAGCGTCGAAAGTGACTGTCGGTCCACGACTAGAGACGACAGGGTTTCGATGTTTTTTTGATACAAGAGAAGGAACAGGATAAACGGAATAATGACCGTCCAACCGATCAACCCCGTCAGAATTTTTCGAAAGCTTCGAGGCTCTACAGGCTCCTCGATGAAGTCGTAGGGGTTGTAGTCCTTGTTGAGGTCCTCAGGGAAGAGCGAAAAATAGCGGTTCCTGTACCGCATGTTGTACACGTCTTCCTCGGGATTGGGACTCGAGGGGGGAATCCTGTGCTCAAAGTATTGGAAAACGACGTCAAGAACGTTCATGGTGGTGTCGCTTTTTGTCCGGTCATAGAGTCGGACGGGGTGCGCTCGGGATTGGAGTACCCACAACCTTAGCCCGTCCCACAAAGGTTTTCAATACAGTTTTCCCATGCCCTAGAAAGCGCCCGTCTCGGACCAACACCCGAAAATGCCCTCCGAGAGTCGCACTGCCCCCTGTCCGATTCTCCAGATCTGGTCGTGAAAGTTCTTCCTACACCTCCCTTGAGGAAAGCAGTCAGGCAAAGTGCTCTTCGTCCTCTTCGTCGACGGCCATGTTGAAGACGTGGGCGAGCTCCTCGTTCGAGAGGTCCCCGATCCAACTTTCCCCGGTTGCGACCGTCATTTCGGTGAGGCGCTTCTTCTCTTCGATGATCTGGTTGATCTTCTCCTCGAAGGTATTGGCCGAAATGAAGCGGTAGACATTGACGGTCGACTGTTGTCCGATGCGGTAGGCGCGGTCCGTGGCCTGAGTTTCGACGGCGGCGTTCCACCAGAGGTCGTAGTGAATGACGACGGACGCAGCCGTCAGGTTGAGACCCGAACCCGCCGCCTTGAGCGTAAGCACCATGACGTTTTCATCGCGTCGATTCTGGAATCGGTCCACCATTGTCTGGCGCGCATTCGGCTTGAGGCCGCCGTGGATGAACTGCGGGCGACGACCCGTTTCGTTGGCAATCCATTCCTGAAGGAGCATGCCCATCTGTGCAAACTGCGTGAAGACGAGCACCTTGCGGCCGGCGGCCTGCATTTCCTCAAGAATGTCGAAGAGGCGGCACATTTTGCCGGAAAGCCTCGGATCCTCGAAGCCGCCCGCAGGTTCGAAGAGCGCAGGCGAATTGCAGATCTGCTTGAGCTGCATGATCATCTGCAGCACCAGCGAATGGCGCATGAAGGTGTCCTTGCTAGCCTCCACAAGACGCATGGAACGCTTGACCACCTCGTTGTAGAGCGCAACCTGCTCCTTCGTGAGCGTGCAGTACTCATCGATGGAAACCTTTTCGGGCAGATCGTCGATGATGGACTTGTCGGTCTTGAGGCGGCGCATCATGAAGGGGGCCGTTATGCGCTTGAACCGATCGGCGGTGACGGCATCGTGGTCGTTTTCGATCGGATAAACATAGTCCTGTCTGAAGGATGAGCTCGAGCCGAGGATGCCCGGGTTCGATGCTTCCATGATCGACCAGAATTCCATCAGACCGTTCTCGACGGGCGTGCCCGACATGGCGATGAAGCCTTCGGTCTTGAGCTCGCGGACATGCCTGAAGGCGGCCGTCTTGTAATTCTTGATCGCCTGCGCCTCGTCGATGACGATCAGACGGAAATGCTTGTGCTCGAGCTCCTTCATCGATCCGCGAAGGCTGCCGTAGGTCGTGAGCACAACGGCCCCCGTCGCCTCCGCCAGATCACGCTTGGGGCCGTAGAAGAGCGATACCGTCAAGTTCGGTGCAAACCTCGCGATCTCACGCTTCCAGTTTGCGAGTAGCGTGGTCGGCACGACGACGAGCACCTGCTTGACATCCAACTCGCCGTCGAGGCGCAGCTTTTCGAGCACCGTGATGACTTGAAGCGTCTTGCCGAGGCCCATGTCGTCGGCGATGATGGCCCCCATGTCTGCGCGCAGATTGCGCATGAGCCAGGAATAGCCTCGCACCTGATAGGGACGCAACGTCGCCTGGATCGTATCGGGCACATCGAACGTCTTTTCGGCAAAAAGCCTGTCGAAAGCCGCCTGCAGGCGTGCACTCAAACGCACGCCGTTGGCGCGGATGCCGCCCGAGAGCGCAGCGCGGATGAGCTCGGCCTTCGTGAGCTTGCGCTGACCGTGAAGTTCGCGGCGAATGGAACTCAGGAGCCGCTTGTCGACGTACATGTACGCATCGCGAAAGCGCACGATGCGCCCTGCCTGCTCGGAGAGCCACTCGAACTCTTCTTCCGACATCGTGTACTTGCCCGCCGCCAGACGCCAGTCGAACGTCATCGCATCGACGATGTCGAAAAGACCTCGACTTTCGAAGACATTCTCCTTCATATCCAGATCGAGCGTCGCCTGAGGGCGCAAGAGGTTCCGGAGCGTTCTCGGCAAAATGGTCTGCACGCCGAGTAGATTGAGCGTCGGGATTGCCTTGAAAAGGAGGTCCGCCAACTCATCAAGCGGCACAACCGTCGTCGAGGCGCGGTTTTTGAGAAGCTCCGTGAGCTCCGGACAGTAGCCTGAAAGCCGTGACATAAGCTTCAGGCAGTCCCTTGTGCTGCGGCAGATCGAGAATGTCCGCGAGTCCAACGCTCTCCTGCGCACCACCGCCGTCAACCGAGAATCGCATTTCGATGGCGACTGCCTGGTGCGGGTCAAAGTCCGGCATCTCCACGTCTTCGGGAATCGCTTCGTCGTAGCGCGGCTCTTCTGCCTCGTCCACCCCCGCATACGGAATGAACGTCGGGCACTCGAGCGGTACAGGTTCAGGTTGTGCCTCACACGCACCGAACATCGCCGCCAAAGCCGCGCCTCCTGCCCGCGCGCCAACATCGTCACCGCCCTCGCGCTTTGCGGCTGTCGCTGCCGCAACCCAGTCATGCACGATGACGATCCCCTTGACGCGGTGCGACTCGGTCTTGAGAAAGACGGGCGCGACCCAGCCTTCAAGGCGGAATCACCGTCACAGTCGACGGGTTCGCACCCGAAGAGCGCGTGATGCTCGGGAACGGCGTCACCCGTTTCGTCGACATGGGTGCGCCATGCGGCGACGATGTAGCTCTGGATGAAGAGTTCGAGCACGATTTCGCCAAGAAGCAGCGGATGCATCGCAACAGGCGCCTTCGAAATGCGAAGGAACTCCGGACCGACGTGCGAGAAGGCTGCGCCGACGGCTTCGGTGACCGCCTTCACTTCATCGTCCATGACGGCCGGAATCCAACGCACGGCGAAGATGTCATCCATCGGTCTGTAGATCTGCGGCACGACTGCGCCCGTCTCGACGAGACGACCGGCGATGAGCCAGGCATCGTAGAGAGCCTCCAGCTCGCGCGGCGCTTCAGAAAGCTTCTGATGCGTGATGAAGCCCGAAAACATATTGTGCAGGCCTCGTCCGACCGGATCCGACGCACTCGGTCCGCGTAGCTCCTGGCGCATGAAGCGGCCGCTCTCACGTCGTTCGCGCCAGAAGAGCGATTCGTCCACAACAGGCTGCCCCCAAATATTGATCGCGATGAGCGGCCGAGCCTCGTCATACTCGGGAATCGTGCGTTCGATGACGGTACGCATCTGATGTGCAACGAGCTTCCCTGCTTCGCTCACGATACGCCCCGTGAGCGCACGAAGGTCGCCGTGGATGTAGCCCGCCGGATGCTCGGCAAAAAGGTTGCGAATCTTCTCACCATCAACCTTGAACGTGCGGAAGGTTTGCTTTCGCAGATCTTCGAGCCAGCCGACATCCGATTCTCCATCCGGATGCAGGTCAGTGACGAAGCCTCGTTCGTCTAGTCCCCGGATCAAATCGTCCCAGGATGGCATCTCGGCCTCAACTGCCTTTTCGAGCTCGACGCCGCGGCTTTCCATTTCGGCAATCAGGTCGATGCCACGCAACGTAAAGAGCAGGAAGGGATTGGCATCAATTTCTTCGCTCAGCTTGTAGATGGCGGCTGCAATGTGCTTGCACGGCACCGCCCAATCCGGACACGTGCACGACATCTCCAGATCCTTCCAGCTCGTCGGGAAAATGCGAATGCCGAGCGACTCGGCAATGTCGGCAATTTCGGGACTCAGTTCTCTCGCGGCGAGGCGCGCCACGATGAGAGGAGATTCGGCGAGACGGTCAACAAGACGTGCCACGTCCGACTTGTCGATCGGCGGAAGCGTGATCTTGACTTCAAGGGCGAGGTCGAGGCGACGGCAGCGGGCGGCGCGGGCCGCAACACGGCCTTCGCGGACCTGGGCGGCACGTGGCTTGAATGGGGCCTTGGCGCCAGCTTCAACCTCACCGACCGCACCTTCGCATACGTCGACCTTGAGCGCACCACGGGCGCCGAAGCAGACGAAAAGGTTCGCTACTCGGTGGGCGTGAGGCACGTCTGGTAAGGCCTGATATCCACCCTAGAAAAAAGATTCCCGATTCTGGCCAGGACGGGAATTTAGTGACTTCTGACGAACAAGGCGCCGTTTCCTCCATAGGGGAACGGCGCCTTCACATTTATTTAAGTTACGAACAGTGGAAGAACCCACGAAAAGGCTTCTTCTCAGAGTTCATGATAGTATTTATGTTTGAACATGTGCAACAAATCAAAAACATCACAGTTCAAAACATGCACCAACCAATTAAACAATTCCACAAAACGAAAGACGACAAATGCAAAGCGATTCAAATCTCCCTATAGGATACCATTACGATCACGAACATAAATATTTTGACGGCGAAATACCAGTTCAATACGACCCCTTTAATCCTAAAAAATTTATATTACCTGACAACGTCACACTAAAAGCACCTCCCCCAACCCCGGAAGGATACATCGCCGTCTACGACGAAACACGCAATCTCTGGAAGGTCGTTCCGGATACATTTAACAGGACCGTCCTTTTCCGCATAACTTACCGCCATAACGACAACGACTTCCCGCAGGGAATCCCACAAATAAGTACCAAAATTGCGTCCGGCACATTTCTAAACCTAGGAGAAAATAAACTCTCAGGCGCCTTCCACGAAATCAAAAACTTCGATCGCTACATATCCTCAGACCTTATTTGCTTTTCAATAGCTTATCGCCTACGACATATAAACAACATATTAAACTTTATATACAGTACACCAATTTATAGCAACCCACAAGAGATTCACAGTACAGCGTTTCATTACGAGGAGATAATTTACGAAATAAAAAAGATTATTGACATAATAATAACTCTAATGTACATCAAAAGTACAAACGACAACTTATTATTCGACTCCGAAAGCAAGATCGAAGTTGACAGTCTCGGTAAAGTACTTAACTTATGCAAATCTAAAGAATGGACAGAATCCCATCAAAACTTTATAAAAAAAATAAACCTAGAAGCGAACTTTGACTTCCTTTATGTCATCAACGATATTCACAACTCCTACAAACACAGCATCCTCAGTTCAACTTACCTCCTAGAAATCTTCTATGACCCCACGGTTGTCGCGCACACTTTCAAAACAAAAATGCATGCTGCATTAGCTTACGAAATTCCTCTTCGGAAAATAATATTTTGGTTCGAGCAATTTATTTTTGATCTTATTGGCGAAGAAAGAGAAGTTAGCTCAGGCAAAGAGAAAGCCTTTCAGATCCTAATTTATCAAGATAAGAAATTCCTTGGCACATCCACTAAAGAACTCGACAAATTGATTCAGACTTATCTCACCAAACGACAGAATATGATAAACAACCTCAAGTCTTAGGTTGTCAATCCTACAGAGCATTCAATCGTCTCTCGCCGTTGCGTAGGCAACTTCTGACTGTTCACTTTCTGAGCTTCAGCGCCTGGTCGGCGTCCTCGATCTCAAACAGGCTGTCGCCCGCTCGAACTCCGCCGAACGAATCCATGTGGAGCCAGCCTTCCCCCGTCGAATGGTCCGTATGACCGACAGGAAACGGTCGGTCCTCAACGTAGATATTGCCGAACACATCGACCCTCAGGCGTCCTTCGCTGCCGGGCTCGACCTGCCCGACGGGAATGCTCCAATCACCGTCGCAGACGTTGCCGAAGATGTCGGTGTGCAGATCGCCCGCCGAGGCACCCGCGACGATGACGCCAAAGCTGAAAAGCAACAGAATGGAACGACGCATGGTTGATCTCCATCAAACGAAAAAGTGTCGGGCACCCCGCCGCCGAAGCCGCTCAATGAGGAGGAAGCGGTCTCGACGGCAGGATGACCTCCTCCATCCTCATGATGCCTCTGGCTGCGTCAGCATGAGACGCACTCAGGCATGAACGACGCACAGACCTTCGACCACGAGTCGCCTCAAGGAGACATGACCTTTGGATCTGCGATAGGATTGAAGTTCACCTTGGCCTTTCCCGGAGCTTTCATGAAGAAGATTCTTCCCGCCGTCCTCATGCTTTGCGCCCTCGCCGCAGGCTCGCAGCCCGTCTGCGCAGCCACGGACAATCAACTCATGCGCGAGGAGATCACGGCCGGCATAACCGATCCCGCTGTGATCGAGGGAAGCGCCGACGCCTTCGGCTTCAGCGGAGAAAAGGCCGAGGCCTATGCCGACTTCATCCGCGATCTTGCGGCAAGCAGGCTCTTTCTCGACCATGTCGTCGAGCAGTTCAAGAAGGCGGGCATTGACGGCGCGAAGCTGCGCGCCGTGCACGACCACGGCACGAGCGACGAGCTTTCGGCCCTCTCTGAGGAAATCCTTCAGGGAAGCCTTCTGCTCACTCAGCGCCTGATGGCCGAGGGCGTGCCCTATTCGAGCCCGAAGGTGATGGAGGCCGAGATGCGCACGACGAAGGCCCTCTGCAGCCGTCTGTCGGCCAAGGCCTGCCGAGACCTCAATCTCGTGGGCGCGCAGGGCCTTGCCTACGACGATCTGGATGCAGCGGCCAGAACGCTCACGGCCGACATGAGCGAAGAGGACGTGAGGAAGATGTTCAGGCTCAAGATCGAGAGCATCGAGAACGCCCTCAGGAGCCACGGCGAAAAGCCCGCGATGTCGGAGTAGAACGTCAGGCTCGCCAGGGCGGCCTATTCCGTCGCCCTTGAGGCCGCACTGGAAAGGCAGACGCCTCAGATGCGCGAGCGCTTCGAGAAGACCATGGCGAACCTTGAGGGCTCGACCGACGGAGACGTCTGCGCCGCGTTCGGGATCATTTACGGCGCCATTCTCGACACGGTCCCCGAAGATCCTGAAGGGAACGTCCTCAAGGCCTTCTTCACGGGCAAGCTTTTCTGAACGCCGCCCGACGTTCATCCGAACCGTTCGCAAACATCTGCGCCGAAGCCTTCCGACGGGGGCTTCGGCCTTTCTGATGAAGAAGGCACAAGCCTGACAGCTCTTCAGAATCCCGCCTTCCCGTCGTCGTGCCGACGTCTGAATTGTGCGACCTCCTCCGAACTCGGAACGTGAGGCCCTCGATAGACCGGATCGCTCGAAACGAAGCGGAGAAACTCAAGCTCGTGCTCGTCAAGCGTCGCAAAGGCCGCGAGTCTTTCGGCTTCGTCTTCCGACGTTGAAGAATCTTCCCTGTCGCCGGCCGGTACGGCCGCCGTGTGATTCGAACGCGAATCCTGAAATTTTCGAACGGACATGACTGTTTCCCGACGTTTCTACCCTGCCTCCAGCCTAGTCCCGTCCGATGCTCTATGGCGGAAACACCTGCAGGACATGCAATCAGGGGCAATCTTCGGACCGATCTTTGCCTTTCTCCCGAGCCATGCCCCGACGGCGAGTCCCCCGCCAACTGAGCGAAAGACAGCTTTCGCAAAACTGGCCTGCCCCGCTCTCCCGCAATGCAGAGGGCGCACGATTCGATGAACCGCGCGCCCTCTTTTCAGGTCAGGGACGGGTCCCGCCGGCGGGACC
>UMEL01032667.1_pt1 | contig 10989 bp, 13 predicted proteins | sample 1964741 | NCBI WGS metagenome assembly UMEL01 (sample SAMEA4836019, study PRJEB28245) | human gut metagenome | biome: gut microbiome; material: fecal sample | place: Denmark | collected 2008
CATAAATCCTCCTCTATTTAATTAAATTCTACTTTTTTCCTCTATATCTTCAAATCCAAATATAATAGTCAAAATAGTTGCTCCAAAAAATGAAACCCCTATTCCTAATAGGTAAAACATAAATTTCTTTAATCCAAAAGCTGCATATGTGGCAAGTGTTAGAACCCCATTATTAGCAAAAGCATCTCCATAAACTCCAGCTGCTCCCATTATAGCTCCTCCTATTGCCCCTGATATAACAGCATATATCATCGGTCTTTTTAAACGAAGATTGCATCCATAGATAGCTGGTTCTGTTATTCCACAAAGTATTGCCGGTAAACTTGCTGAAGCTGCTATTGTTTTTAAATTTTTATTTTTTGTTTTTAACATTACTCCTAAAGCTGCTCCACCTTGTGAAAAATTAGCTGCTCCAGCAAATGCTAAAAGATTTTGTTGACCATATAGAGCAACATCATTTATTCCAATAGGTATCAAAGCTCTGTGTGCCCCAAATATTACAAATACACACCACATTCCTCCTATAAATCCCCCGCATAAGATAGGGCTTAAACTCATCATTCCTCTATAAGCAAAACTTATAAGATCTCCTATATAGATACCAATAGGTCCAAAGATTATGAATGTAGCTGGAACCATAATTAATAATGAAAATCCTGGTACTAAAATGATTTTTAAAACCTCTGGTATTATCTTCTCTAAAAATTTTTGTATATAGGATAAGATAAAGACACCTAATATTATTGGAATTACTGAAGATGTATAACTTGCCTTTGTAATCTCTATTCCAAACATAGATACACTATTTACTCCTGTCATTAGAGATATTATCATAGGATAACACATTGTTCCTCCTAAAGCCATAGCTACAAACTCATTAGCTTTAAAAACCTTAGAACTTGTATAAGCTAATATGATTGGCATAAAATAAAATATTGCATCTGTTGAAGCTAACATAATACTATATGTACTACTTGTCGTTATATCTCCACCTCTATTTGCTACTAATATCTTAGCCATAGTTAAGAATCCCTTTAGCAATCCAGAAGCTGCTATTGCTGGTACAATTGGAGTAAATATCGTTGAAATAGATATCAGTAGTTTATTCCAGATATTTTCTCTACTTTCCTTTTTTTGCTCTTTAGTAACATCTATTAATTCTAATAGTTTTTCATATACTTTACCTACCTTTGTTCCTATTACAATTTGAAACTGACCTCCACTTTCAACTACTGATATCACTCCTTCTAATTTCTCTATTCTTTTTTTATCAGCTTTTTCACTCTCTTTCAATGTAAATCTAAGCCTTGTAAAACAATGAGAAAAATTTATTATGTTCTCATTTCCTCCTACTGCTTCTAAAATATTCCTAGCTATAAGATTATAATTCATTCTTAACAACCTCCCTTTAATTTTTCAATAAAAAAAGGTCAAGCTAAAAACTTTGAAAATTTTTCAAAATCTATCTAACTCGACCTAAATATATCACTAGTGCCTTGCTTTCTAACTTAGTTCTATCTTAACATATATCTCGAAAAAAGGCAAGTATTTTTGTCAACAATGATCATCTTTATCAACTTTGGATTATTAATCTTCTAATTTTCTGTGGTGTCCCATCTTTTCAAATCCAGCCCCTAAATCTTTATAGTCAGCTCCACTGTTTTCAATTGTTTTTAAAACACTATTTGCTTTAGAAGCTATTGCTAAATTTACAGCTGTTCTTTGATGATTATTTTTTATCTCTAAATCTCCACCAAACTCTAATAATAGCTCCATTATTTTTCCATAATTTTTTTGAGCGGCTATGTGAAGTGGAGTATTTCCTTCTTTATTTTTAGTATTAGGATCTGCTCCATTGTATAATAGGGCATCTACAAATTCGTACTTGTCCATATCCACACAGTGATGAAGAATTGTATTTTTTTTCTCATCTAACTCTTCAATTGCATCCATATCCAAATTCTCTTTAAATTGCTCTAAATCATTTTGTTCCACAAATCTTAAAAGTTCCATTTTTTTCTTTAATTTTTCTCCTTCTATTTTATTAAACAATTAAAAAATTTTATTTAGCTCTTTACTTTTCTTTACCCTTTAATAACCACTCTCCTCAAGGAAAAGAGGTGGTTCTATCTCCAACTGGAATTTTTTTCCCTTCCAAGCTTCAATTAAAACAAGATTTGAACTTCTCTCTTTAGAAAAATAAACAAATCTAACTCTCTTTAGAGAAAAACCATTCTCCTCTAAGATTCTTGATATCTCTGTAAATCTATAGCTTCTATGAACTAAGGTAAAACTTCCAATAGGTTTTAGAACTCTTTTAGCATTCTCTATTAATTCTTTCAGAGTTAACTTTATTTCATGTCTTGCTATAGCCTTACTATTCAAGTCATTTTGTTTCTTACCATCTGCTTTCATATAGGGTGGATTTGAAACTATATAATCAAAAGTATTTCCATATGGATACTCTTTGATATCTGCACTTTCTATTTTTATACTCTCTTCAAGTTGATTTAGCTCCATATTTCTTTTTGCTAAAGATACATTTTCCTCTTGAATATCAATACCAATAATATCTTTTCCTTTTCCTTTAGAATACAATAACACTGGTATTATTCCATTTCCTGTTCCAATATCTAAAATTTTTCCAATCTTATTAGAATGAAAAAAATCTGCTAATATGATAGCATCAACTGAAAATCTAAATCCATCTTTCTTTTGAATAAGTTTATAGTTATCTTTTAACAATGTTATATCTTCATCTTTATGTAACATAACTATTCCTTTTCTAGCTCCTTGTGTGCAAGCTCTTCAGCAGTTTTTTCATTTTTAAGCTTATTTGCTTCTTTTCTATTAAATCTTACCTCTTCAACACCAAACTTCATCATTCCCTTATTTTCAATATCTACAAAAAGATATCCATTTAGTGGACTAATACTTATTACTTTTCCCTCACCCTTTGGTGTTTTTACTAATTGGTTTACTGCTGGGTAATTTCTTAAAGCTTCTTCATATTGATGGTATTCATAATTTATACAACAAAGTAATCTTCCACAAACTCCAGAAATCTTTGCTGGATTTATTACCAACCCTTGATCTCTCGCCATTTTTATAGAAACAGAATCAAATTTATTTATAAAAGTTCTACAACAAAGCTCTTTTCCACAAACTCCTACAGTTCCTAAAATTCTAGCTTCATCTCTAACTCCTATCTGTCTTAATTCAATTCTTACTCTAAAAATATTAGCTAAATCCTTTACTAGATCTCTAAAGTCGATTCTTCCCTCAGCAGTGAAGTAGAATATAAGCTTTGTTTTATCAAAAGTATATTCAGTCTCTACTAACTTCATTGGTAATTTATGATGAGTTATTCTCTCTCTACAAACCTCTTTAGCTTTTAAAGAATCAGTTTTTATCTCTAAATATCTCTCTTCCTCTTCCTTACTAGCTCTTTTTAAAACAGGTTTTAAAGGTAATACAACTTGAGATTCTGGTAGCATTCTAGCTTCCCCATATACAACACCTATCTCTTTTCCTCTAACAGTATCTACTATTACCTTATCTCCCTTTTTATATACTTCATTATCTATAACTTCAAAATAATATCTTTTTTTAGTAACTTCAAACATAACACCTAAAACTTTATAAAATTTTGGTTCTTGGTTAATATTTTCAAGTTCTTCTCTATTTATCTCTTCCATTAACTCCTCCAAACTTTATTTCTATCTATATCATCTTATCATACTTTTGAATTCAATACAAGCTTTTAGATTAGTCCCTCTTCTAGAAAACTAAAATATCCATCTTGGGTTATAATTATATGTTCTAATAACTTTACATCTATCAAATCTAATGCCTCTTGCATATGCTCTGTTATTTGAATATCCTGCTTTGAAGGTCTCAAATTTCCAGAAGGATGATTATGTGCAAAAATTATACCTTTAGCTTTGTAATATAAAACTTTTTCAACTATCTCTCTTGGATAAACAGCACTTTTATCTATAGTTCCTATGAAAAGAGTTTCACTTCCAACTAGCATATTATAATTATTTAAGAATATAACACGAAACTCCTCTCTTGAAGAGAATCCAATCTCACTTCTCAAATATCTTATCAGAGAGTTTTTATCTTTTAATTGTATTCCCTCTTTCCTTATCTCCCCTTTATAGAGATTTTTGGAAAGATCCCCTAGAAGTTTTACAAATATTGCACTATTCTCTTTTATTCCAGAGATACTACATAACTCCTCTATACTAGCTGTTACAACTCCATCTAAACTTCCAAATTTCTCAATTAAATCTTTTGCTATTGGTTTTGTATCTTTTCTAGGTATCACATATGTTAAAAGAAGCTCTAGTACCTCATACTCATGAAAAGCAAAATACCCTCCCTGTAGATATTTTTCTCTAAGTCTTTCTCTATGTCCCTCATATTTTTTCTCCATATTCCGCCCTCTTTATTCCTATTTAAAAAGATTATATACAGCTGTTGGAGTTTTCATTCCATTTAACATATCCAAAGCACAATCTAAAATTGGATATGCCAAAACAGCTCCAGTTCCCTCACCCAATCTCATATTTAGATTTAAAAAAGCTTTCTCTTCAAAAAGATCAAGAATTACTTTCATTCCTGGTTCTTCACTCATATGGGTAAATAAAATAAAATCCTTTACTTTTGGTTCTATTATATATGCTGTAAAAGCTGCAACAGCAGAGATAAAGCCATCAACTAACATAAGCTTTCTATGTTTAACAGCTCCTAGATACATCCCAACCATACAAGCTATATCTAAACCTCCAACATGGGATATTATATCTATAGGTTCCATATTAAAAGTATCATATCTATTACACGCCTCTTTAATTATCATTTTCTTCTTTATAAGAGCTAAATCACTTAATCCTCCACCTCTTCCAACAATTTTATCCAAATCAAATTTTGTAAAAGAGTATAATATTGCAGAACTTGTAGTCGTATTCCCTATTCCCATCTCTCCATTAGAAAAGACTGTTACTCCATCAGATTTTTCAGCTATTATATCTATACCAACCTTTATAGCTCTAATACACTCATCTCTATTCATGGCAGGCATTTTATAAAAATTTTCTGTTCCTCTCCTTATATTTTTTTCATAAAGGTTTCCATATGCTCTTGGAATAGGCGTTTTCATTCCCACATCTATCAAATTGAACTCGACTCCCAATCTTTGAGTAAAAATACCAATACAAGCTATCTTATTCAACATAGCCTCTGATACTATTCTTGTATATTCTACAGGGCAAGAGGATACTCCCTCCTCTATGATCCCATTATCTGCAGAAGCTACTATATGACATCTCTTCCTAATCTTTTCTATTGGATAACCGTAGATTCCAGCCATCTTTTTTGCTATTTTTTCTAAAACCCCTAAACTTCCTTGGGGTTTCATTTTATTATCTAGCTCCTCTTGAGCCATTATCATGCTCTCTAGATCTAATCCTTTTATATCCCCTAAAATATCTTTTATCTCAGTCATAGCACTCACCCTATATTTAAGCCTTTTAATATTGGAAAATTATCTACAAACTCTATTATACAGACTCCACCATTTTCAACAGAATATTTCCAATAACTATCTAACTCATTTGAAAAATACCAACTCAATATACAGTTTATCACTCCCCAATGAGTTACTACCAAGTTATCTTTTAATAGATCTAAACTCTCTACAAAATCAATAGCACGTTTTTGTAAATCTCTTGGACTCTCACCAGTAATAAAATTAAAGTTTTTCCAATTTTCTGCACTCTCTTTAGCCTCTAACGGATATCTCTCTTGAATCTCCTGATAGCTTAATCCTTCAAATATTCCAAAGTTTAACTCCCTAACTCTTTTATCTAAGATTATATCTCTCTCTAAATAGTTAATCAATATTGCAGTTTCTCTAGTTCTTTTTAAATCACTTGAATAGATTTTATCATATGGTATATTTTTCAATATATCTCTAGCCTTTTTTCCCTGCTCTATTCCATTTGAATTAAGCTCTGGATCTAACCAACCAAAATATATGTTCTCTATATTCATATCAGTTTGTCCATGTCTTACTAATATTAATTTTCCCATTTTTTACCTATACAAATAGAGAAGCACATAGATATATCATAAAAATAACTAAAATCTCTGATATCTCAACTACAGCACCAAGTGTATCTCCAGTAACTCCTCCGATTTTTCTTGTCATAAGTTTAGCAAATATGTACCCTAATATCATTAATACAGGTATAATTCCTAATAAAATATATGGTAGGAAAAATACTTTGCATATGATAAAGCCATAGATAAGTGTAAGTAGTGTTGCAATCACTAAACTTATTCCATTTGTATTATCAACAAAAGTTTTTCCCATACCAGTTGCCCTAGCATAAGGAGCGGCATAACAGTTTACAACACTATTTAATCTTGCAAAAGCTGGTGTTAATAAAAACACTATTCCACTTGGTACACCAAATGTTACATCTAAGTCGTATAAAAGTGCTACTTTTAAAATAAAATAAAGAATTAAAACTAATCCTCCATTTGTTCCTAATCTAGAATCCTTCATTATCTCTAACATCTTTTGCTTACTTCTATAACTAAATATTCCGTCAAAGGTATCAGCTAAACCATCTAAGTGTAATCCTCCAGTAAGTACAACTTCTATTATAACTAAAAGTACTGCCATTAACATTGAAGAGTATATAAAATGACTAAAAAGCCAAAAGAAAATAAAAAGTATAATTCCCATTACCATTCCAACTACTGGAAAAAACTTCATACTTTTTCCTAGTGAGTCTGATTCAAATTTTGGTTCAAATCCTATTGGTAATCTTGTCATAAATTTAAAAAGTAATGCTATTCCATTCATATATTTCCTCCATTATTTCTATTTTAATTGTAATTGTAATCCTGATACAGCCATATATGCTTCATCAGAATATTCTGCTGCTAATTGATTTATCTTTCCACAAATATCTCTAAAATATCTCCCCAAAGGATAAGCTGGTATTATCCCCATTCCTATCTCATTGGATACAATTACCATATCTATAGGCTCTCTCTTTACAAATTCAAGAAGTTCTCTCACCTCTTTTTCTATTCCATTCTCTATGTTTTTTATCTCACTCATAGATATTGTATCCCAATCATACTCTTTTTCTAGAATCATCAAATTACTAACCATATTGGTTAAACAATCTAATAATACAACTCCTCCTTTTTTTGAAAATGGAGTAAGTTTTTTAATTAATTCCCTATAAGCTTCTATAGTTATCCAATCTTCTCCCCTCTGTTCTCTATGTTTTTCTACTCTTGCTCTCATCTCCTCATCAAAGGGAATAGAGGTTGCTACATATATTTTTGAGATATAATTGTTATTGAGAATATATCTCTCTGCCTGTAGACTTTTTCCACTCCTAGCTCCCCCAGTGAAGTATATTACTTTTCCCATAATTTCACTTCCCAAAACTTTCTTAATGCTCTAATTATAGCATAAATATGAAACTTTTTAAAGAAAAAAGAACGGCTATTTTTAACCGTTCTTAAGACTACTCTTGATTATCTTTTTTTCTTTTTTTAGCTCTATCTTTTCCAGATTTTGATTTGCTACTTCCCTCTTCAGATTTATCCTTTGCTTTTTCAACAAGAGGTTTTTTACCATTTTTTTCTTTTTGGAAAGCTTCTAATATTATCTCAGCTTCTGTAAAAGGAACAGACATAAATGAGAAGTTTTCAAATACCTCTACATTTTTTATCTTTCTATCATCAACTTTAGATCTCTTTATTACATAATCAACAAGTTTTTTAGGAGTCATTGCATTTTTTCTTCCTAAAGCTATAAATAATCTAACTTTTCCAGATTTTTCTAATTTAACTTCACTTATCTCATTGTAATTATTTTCATCTAATATATCATCATAAGCATGTTTTAATAGTGCAGCTACTATATCTAAAGCTTGCTCTCCATTTAATAACTCTTTTGCAAAATCTTTAAAGTTATCATAATTTCCCTCAGCTAAAATCATATTTAACTCTTCCATTAATCTAAACTTTTTAGCTTGAATTACATCTTTTATCTCAGGAACTCTCTCTTTTCTTATCTCAGTTTTTACTATTCTTTGAATTTGAAGTAATCTTCTATACTCTTGTGGAGTTATAAAAGTTATCGCTGTTCCCTCTTTTCCAGCTCTTCCAGTTCTTCCTATTCTATGTACATAGCTTTCAGCTTCTTGTGGTATAGAATAGTTGATAACATGTGATAGATCGTTTACATCTATTCCTCTTGCTGCTACATCTGTAGCTACAAGAACATTTATCTTCTTAGCTTTAAATCTTTTTAATGTAACCTCTCTATAGTTTTGACTGATATCACCATGTAATCCTTCAGCATCGTACCCTCTATCATTTAATTTTCCAACTAAATCATTAGCATCATTTTTTGTACGACAGAATACTATTCCATAGAAATCTCTAGTTAAATCTATTATTCTACATAGTGCTTCAAACTTATCTTTCTCCTGTACCTCGAAGTATATCTGGTCAGTTAAATCTGTAGTTAGCTCTCTTGCTTTTACAGCTAATACCTCATAATCTTTCATATGATTTTTTGCTATTTTCATTATCTCATTAGGCATAGTTGCTGAGAAAAATAACATTCTCTTATCCTCATTTGTAGCCTCTAAAATTTTCTCTATATCCTCTACGAATCCCATATTTAACATCTCATCAGCTTCGTCTAGAATAAAGTATTTAAGATTTTGAAGTTTTATTAACTTTCTATCCATTAAATCCATAACTCTTCCAGGAGTTCCTACTATTATATCAGTTCCCTTTTTTAATTGTCTGATTTGAAACTCTATAGATTGCCCTCCATAAACAGGAGTTATTCTTATTTTTTTACCATGAGCTAGACTGTTCATCTCCTCTGCTACTTGTAGTGCAAGCTCTCTAGTTGGAGCTAATACAATTGCTTGAATATTCTTATCAGCTTCAAAGTTTTCTAAAATTGGTAAAGAAAAAGCAGCTGTTTTTCCTGTTCCAGTTTGAGCCTGTCCTATTATATCTTTATCTCCATTTAAAAGAGCTGGTATTGTTAAAGCTTGTATTGGAGTTGGTTGCTCATATCCCTTTTTTGCCAAAGCCTTTAATGTTTTTTCACTCAACCCTAATTCTCTAAACTTTTCTAATTTTTCCATTATTCACGTCCTTATAATCTAAAATTCATCATTAAACACCGCAGTGTCCTATAATATAATGATAACTGTTTTATTATAGGAATCCCCTCTGTTCAAATTTTATATAAGCATTTAGCGGATAAAAAGATTAATAAATTTTTTATTAATTTATAATTCAGAGAATAATCCTATATTTTTTTATACAGTATGATATATTGTAACATACTTTTCAAATAATTGTAAGTCTTTTTATTTATTTCTCAAAATTTTTATTAAAAATATGTTTTAAAACCGTTTATCTACTAATTAAAATACTCCTGAAATAAGATATTTTCCTCTAAATCTCTAATTTCAAATTTCTCTTCATCTAAAATAGCGAAACTATTTTTACTTTCATTTTTAGGTAATGAGATTGAACCTGGATTTAAAAAGTATTTTCCATCTTTTTTTTCTAACATTGGTATATGAAAATGACCATATAGCATAATATCTCCTTCTGACATATGAAGAGGATTGTCCATATTATATATATGACCATGTGTTAGATAGACTCTTCTTCCACCTAAATATATCATAGTATAGTCACTCATAATCGGATACTTTAAAACCATTTGATCAACTTCACTATCACAATTCCCTCTTATTGCTATAATCCTGTCTTTATAGCTATTCAAAATCTCTATTACATCCTTAGGAGAGTAATCCTTTGGTAAAGGATTTCTAGGTCCATGATATAATTCGTCTCCTAATATTACTAATTTATCATACCCTCCCTTTTCAAATATCTCTATCGCTTTTTTCAAGTAATAAAGTGACCCATGAATATCAGAAATAATAAATAATCTCATAACTCCTCCAAATTATTATTTTTATATTTTTCTCCCCAAATATACATACTATCAATAATTGGCTTCAAAGTTTTTCCAAGTTTAGTTAATGAATATTCAACTTTAGGTGGAACTTCAGAATATACTTTTCTAACAACTATTTTATTTTTTTCTAAGTCTCTTAAATTTTCAGTTAAGACTTTTTGACTTATCCCTTCTACTGATTTTTTTAATGTAGAAAATCTTTTTGTCCCTTCAAATAAATCTCTAAGTATTAAAACCTTCCATTTATTCCCTATTAATTGTAATGTAACTTCAACCGGACATGAAGGTAAAACATTTTTATCTTTCATAATTTTTCTCTCCTTAGTTACTTTTTAGTAACTTTATTACAAAATTGTGCCTACTTTACAAATACTTTGAATGGTTATATTATATATTTACAATCTTAATAAGTCAATAGGAGGAAATTATGGAAAAAGTAATTAAATTTTTACAAGAAAATTCAATATTATTTTTAGCAACAATAGGATTAGATGGAAAACCTAAAGTTCGTCCATTCCAATTTATGCTAGAAAATGAAGGAAAGCTATATTTTTGTACTTCTAATCAAAAAAAAATATATAGTGAATTAAAGAATAATCCCTATGTTGAATTATCAACTTCATCTAAAAATTTTGCTTGGATCAGAATAAATGGAAAAGTAAATTTTGATAATTCTTTAAAATTAAAAAATAAAATTATTGAAAATAATTCCTTAGTAAAATCTATATATCAATCTGGAGATAATCCAAATTTTGAAATTTTTTATCTAGATAATGGTTTAATTGAAATTAATGATTTCTCTCAAAATCCTTCCTTTACCATAAAAATATAATATTATTAAAATCATAATGTAAAAAGAGAGAATTTTTTTATAAAAAATTCTCTCGCTAAAATTTCATTGATTATATAACTCATTTTTTTTTATAAACTCT
>UMEL01046264.1_pt1 | contig 10891 bp, 10 predicted proteins | sample 1964741 | NCBI WGS metagenome assembly UMEL01 (sample SAMEA4836019, study PRJEB28245) | human gut metagenome | biome: gut microbiome; material: fecal sample | place: Denmark | collected 2008
TTAATTTTTTAAATTTGTGTAGAAATGTATGAAAACAAGGTAAAACATATATAAAAAAATTAAAATTTTAGGAGGAAAAAATGTATTTTTGTACAGAGATTACAAATAGTGTAACTTGGATAGGTGTTAACGACAGAAAAACAGAAAGATTTGAAAACTATATGCCTCTACCTTATGGGGTAACTTACAACTCTTACTTCATCGATGATGAGAAGACTTGTGTAATTGATGCAGTTGAATTAGGAAGTGCTTCAACATTTTTAGATAAAATAGTTGAATGTTTAAAAGGAAGAAAATTAGATTATATAGTTGTAAACCACGTTGAGCCAGACCATTCAAGTGGACTAAAAGAAGTTATCAGATTATTTCCAGAAGTTAAAATCGTAGGAAATGCTAAAACACTAGGAATGTTACAAGCTTTCACACCTGATTTCCCAGTAGAACACTTTGTAACTATTAAAGAGGGAGATATTCTTGATTTAGGAACTCATAAATTAACTTTTGCTATGATGCCAATGGTACACTGGCCAGAATCAATGGTTACTTATGATATAACTGATAAAATATTATTCTCAAATGATGCTTTTGGAAGTTTTGGAACATTAGATGGTGGAATATTTGATGATCAAGTAAATTTTGAATTTTATCAAAGTGAAATGAGAAGATATTATTCTAACATAGTTGGAAAATATGGTCCTCAAGTTGTAAATGCTATTAAAAAACTAGGTGGATTAGAGATAAAATTCATCTGCCCATCTCACGGATTAATATGGAGAACAGATATTGCAAAAGTTGTATCATTATATGAAACTTGGGCAAAATTAGAGCCAGAAACAGAAGGAGTAGTAATAGTTTACGGAAGTATGTATGGAAATACTGCTAAAATGGCTGAGATAATTGGAAGAAAACTAAACTGTTGTGGAATAAAAGAGATTAAAATCTATGACGCTTCTAAGACAGATTTAAGTTTTATTATCAGTGAAATCTGGAAATATAAAGGATTAATTATAGGTTCTTGTGCACACAACAACTCTGTATATCCTAAAATTCAACCATTACTACACAAATTAGAAAATTATGGATTAAAGAATAGATATGTTGGAATTTTTGGAAGCATGATGTGGAGCGGTGGAGGAGTAAGAGGAATCCAAGCTTTTGCTGATGCTTTAAATGGAGTTGAAGTTGTAGGAGAATCAGTAGAGGTAAAAGGATCTCCAAAAGCTGAAGATGTTGCAAAACTAGAAGCTATAGCTGAAGAAATGGCAGCAAAATTAATAGCTGAAAGAATGTAATAAATAGCTCCCATAGCTTAGCTGGATAGAGCATCTGACTTCGGATCAGAGGGTCGAGAGTTCGAATCTTTCTGGGAGCACCAAGGTAAATCAGAGGATAGAAATATCCTCTTTTTTTCTTATGATCATTTTATTTGACAATCATTATTAAATAGAGTAAAATTATATGAGATAATGGCATATTTTAGGAGGAAAAATGACAAATAATGATATCTTAAGAAGAGTTAGATATGCTCTGAATATAAAAGATAAAACAATGCTAGATATATTTAAGTATGGAGAAAATCCAATTACTCATGAGGATTTATTAAATCTTTTAAAAAGAGAAGGGGAAGAGGATTTTTTAAAGTGTAATAATAGAGCTTTAGAATCATTCCTAGATGGTTTGATTATCTTAAAAAGAGGTAAGCAAGAGCCAAAAGATGGAAAAGAGTATACACCTGTAAAGATGACTAAAAATAATATTAATAATATTATATTAAAAAAGTTAAAAATAGCACTTTCATTAAAGAGTGAAGATATGTTACATATTTTTAAATTAGCGGGACTTGAGTTATCTCCTTCAGAATTAAGTGCAGTTTTTAGAAAAGAGGATCACAAAAATTATAGAGAGTGTGGAGATAAATATATTAGAAACTTTTTAAAAGGTTTAACTATTTATTATAGAGGATAGTATAGGAGGGAAAGATGGCTAAAACTTTAATTTTTAACATATTGTTAGTAATAACTTTTGAGGTTTTTATGTTTTTAAATGGACAGAAAAAATATAGAGGATATGTAACTCTAAAGCACTATGTTTTAACATTAAAGATGCCACTTTATCAAAGAATTTTAATGATAAAGATTTTTATTGTTTCCTTTTTAACAGTCTTATTTCAAAATGTGTTTTAAAAAAGTAATGACTCATAGATATGTGGGTCATTTTTTTGATTTAATGAAAAAATATTGTTCAGTATATGTAAAATATAAAAAAAATACTTGAAATTTTATGTAATATTAGTTACAATAATAATAGTATCAAGATAGAAAAGTAAAGTAATATTTTACAAAATTTAAGTGATTTTTAAATGAAGCTAAAATAGGAGGACAGATGTCAGATAAAGGATTCATTCTTCAAAGTTCATATGGTTCAGTTTTCTCAGTAGTAGAAGATTTAGAGGAAAAAGTTGGAGAGCAAAACAATGAAAAATTAGTAACAATAGCAGGAAGGGTAAACAACCCAGCAACTATTGAAATTCCAGAAAATTCAACTTTAAGAGATGTTATTGAGTTAGTTGGAGGAATAAAAAATAAAAAGAATTTTAAAGCTGCTCAATTCGGACTTCCATTTGGAGGATTTTTAACAGCTGGAAGTTTAGATAAGGTTATAGACTTTTCTCTTTTCCCAGAGGGAGTAGAAAAAAATATAATTATCTTATCAGAAGAGGATTGTATAATAACTTTTGCTAAATTCTATATAGAATTCTTAATCGGAAAAGTAAAAAATAGTGAATATGAGCAATATTTCCAAGTAGAAAATGAGATAGAGAGAATTTGGAGAATATTAGATAGAATTTCTAAAGGTAAAGCTACAATGAGAGATGTTTACCTATTAAGATATCTATCAGAAACAATTAAAACAAAATTAAATCAAAAACATAATTTAATTTTAGAAAGTATAGAGCAATTTTATGGTGAAATAGAGGAGCATATCGAAGAGCATAGATGTCCAGCTGGAGAGTGTATCCACCTATTAAAATTTAGAATTACAGATAAATGTATTGGATGTACAGCTTGTGCAAGAGTGTGTCCAGTAAAATGTATAGATGGAAAATTAAAAGAGAAACACACAATAGATAATGACAGATGTACTCACTGTGGACAATGTGTTGCTGCATGTCCAGTAGGAGCTATATTTGAAGGGGACCACACGTTAAATCTATTAAGAGATTTAGCAACTCCAAATAAAAAAGTTGTTGTTCAAGTAGCACCAGCTGTTAGAGTTGCAATAGGAGAGGCTTTTGGATTTGAGCCAGGAACAAACGTTGAGAAAAAATTAGTAGGAGCTCTTAAAAAATTAGGAGTAGATTATGTATTTGATACAAGTTGGGCTGCTGATATGACAGTAATGGAAGAAGCTGCTGAATTCCAAGAAAGATTAGAAAGATATTATAATGGAGATGATACAGTAAAACTTCCAATACTAACTTCATGTTGTCCAGCTTGGGTAAAATTCATAGAGCAAAACTATCCAGATATGATGGACGTACCATCTACAGCTAAATCACCTATGGAGATATTCTCAACAATAGCAAAGGATATCTGGGCTAAAGAGCAAGGATATAGAAGAGAAGAGATAGCTTCAGTTGCAATTATGCCATGTCTTGCTAAAAAATATGAGGCAGCTAGACCTGAGTTCTCAAGAGGAGATAACTATGATACTGACTATGTAATCTCTACAAGAGAGTTAATAAAAATATTCAAAGAATCTGGAATTGACCTAAATGATGTTGAAGAGATGGAATTTGATAATCCATTAGGACAATACTCTGGAGCAGGAATAATCTTCGGAAGAACAGGAGGAGTTATTGAAGCTGCTACTAGAACAACTGTTGAAATGATTACAGGAAGTCATTTAGATAATATAGACTTTACTGAATTAAGAGGTTGGGACGGATTCAGAGTTGCTGAGTTAACAATAGGTCATATTGAACTTAGAATTGGAGTTGCTCATGGATTAGAAGAGGCAGCAAAAATGCTAGATAAGATAAGAGCAGGGGAAGAGTTCTTCCACGCTATTGAAATCATGGCATGTAAAGGTGGATGTATCGGTGGTGGAGGACAGCCGAAAGCACTGAAAAAGCAAATAGCTCTAGAAAAGAGAGCAGAAGGATTAAACGAGATAGATAGAAACTTAGAAATAAGAAGATCTCATGAAAATCCATTTGTAAAAGCTATGTATGATAAATACTTAGATTATCCATTAAGCCATAAGGCACATGAATTATTACATACAAAATACTTCCCAAAAATAAAATAATTTAATTAAATAGAAGGAGAAAGTTTGCCTATAATAATTGATACTAGTGTATTAGTTGTTACGGTGGACTTTTTCCTTTTTTATTTTATGGCTTAATTTTTTATCTTACCTCTTATATAAAAGTTCTATATTTGAAACAAAATACAGTTAAATTATATTTATATAAAAATAAATTTACTAAAAAAGTTAACATAAAAATGTTATAGTAAACATATAATAGTGACTATATAAAATTTATATGATTATATAGCTAAAATATTAATAAAAATCATTGACATAAATTGACTAATAGTTTATTATATCAGTAATAAATTTTTATATCAAAATCTGAGGAGGAAAGTAGTGAGTTTTATTTTAAATTTTTTTTATGGATTAAATGACTTTTTATGGTCATATGTTTTAATTGTAATGTTAGTTGGTTTGGGGATTTATTTCACAGTTAGAACTGGATTTGTTCAATTTAAAATGTTAAAAGAGATGTTTTTACTATTAGGGGAAGGTGCATTAAAAGGTAAAGATGGACATAATGGTATATCTTCATTTCAGGCATTTTGTATCTCTACAGCATCAAGGGTAGGAACTGGAAACTTAGCTGGAGTAGCTATAGCTATATCAATAGGGGGGCCTGGTGCTGTATTTTGGATGTGGGTTATGGCAATTATTGGAGCAAGTTCTAGTTTTGTTGAAAGTACTCTTGCACAAATTTACAAAGAAAGAGAAGGAGATCATTTTAGAGGTGGTCCTGCTTACTATATGGAAAAAGCCTTAGGACAAAAATGGATGGGAATTTTATTCTCTATAATTATCTCAATAGTTTTCGGGCTAATTTTTAACTCTGTACAAGCAAATACTATAACACTAGCTTTTGAAAAAGCATTTTCTGTAAATAGAGGAGCTTTAGGTATAGTTTTATCTATTATGACAGCGATTATAATATTTGGTGGAGTTAAAAGAATTGCAAAGTTTGTTGAATACATAGTTCCAATAATGGCTGTAGCCTATGTTTTAATAGCATTATTTGTAATAGTTAAAAATATTGGTATGATTCCACATGTATTTGGACAAATAATAGAAGGAGCATTTGGATTTAATCAAGCTATTGGAGGAGGAGTTGGAACTATAGTCATGCAAGGTGTTAAAAGAGGGTTATTCTCTAATGAAGCTGGTATGGGAAGTGCTCCTAATGCCGCAGCAACTGCTAATGTATCTCACCCTGTTAAACAAGGATTAATTCAAACTCTGGGAGTATTTACAGATACTTTATTAATCTGTTCTGCAACTGCTTTCATAATTCTTATCTCTGGTGAAAGTTTTAAGGGAGTTTCAGATGGAATACAACTTACTCAAGATGCTCTTGTTTCTCAAGTTGGTAGCTGGGGATCTATCTTTATAGCAATCTGTATATTTATGTTTGCTTTCTCATCTGTAATAGGAAACTATTATTATGGAGAAGCTAATATAGAATTTTTAAATGGAAGTAAATTTATATTAAATATATATAGAGCCTTTGTTGTAGGAATGGTTATGTTTGGTAGTTTAGCTAAAATACAAGTAGTATGGGATATGGCAGATTTATTTATGGGAATAATGGCAATTATAAATCTAATAGCTATTGGACTTTTAGGAAAGTTTGCAATAGCAGCCTTAAAAGATTATATCTCTCAAAAACGTAAGGGATTAAATCCAAAATTTAGAAAATCATCTATTCCTGGACTTAAAAATGTTGAATGTTGGGAAGATTAATTACTTATATTTTATGAATAAAATTTTATAAAAGAAAAAAAGGAAAAAACTTTACTTTGCTTGTTTACAAGATCTTGTGAAGTTTTTTCCTTTTATTTTAATTTAAACTAAATTTTAACTTTATTATTGTGTTAATGTTATTCTTGTTCCATCTGATAATTCTATAATTTGAGTTCTATCATCAGCAAAAATTATTTTTCCTCTCTGTTGTGGAGGAGCTGGTCTTCTCATCTCTCTTTCAAATCCTTGTCCACTATAGTTATTGGCTGTAGGATATTTCAATCTAGCTGGCACACCTGAACCACTATATTTTCTATTTGCATTTTCAATTACTGCTTGTCTCTCATAATCTCTTCTTATTTGAGTATCTAAATTATCCAAATCTCTTTGATGTTTTAGTTCACTATTTTGATAAGAGTTATTTAATATAAGAGCTGAACCACCTATAATAGCTGCTCTCGTTCCTCCACTTAATTCTCCCCACCAACTTGCTTGAGCAATACTTCCTATTGCTAACATAGACATAATTATAAGTTTTTTCATAATTATCCCTCCTTAAAAATCTCCATTACTCTATCCAATATTCCATTAATCTCTGCTATTGCCATTCCAAAATTTGTAATTGAAATCTCTTGTCCCGAACATACTCCCAATCTACTCATAGTTTCTGCTCTATTTAACATACATGAACCACAGTGTATCACTAGGCTATACTTTGATATATCCTCAGGAAAATCCTTTCCAGAGCAGTTATCTATCACAATATTTCCAGCTCTCTTTTGTAGTAACATAGGTAACTTTTCCCTTGCTATATCCCCCTTTAATTGATGATGTGTGCAAGCCTCAGCTATGAGAACTCTATCTCCATCTTTTAATTCATTTATTCTCTTTGCTCCTCTGTATAAAGTATCTAAATCCCCCTTAGCTCTTGCCATAATTATAGAGAATGATGTAAGGGGAACATCTCTATCCAATACCTCATCTACAGCTTTAAATACTTGAGAATCTGTTATAACTAAATCTGGCCTTCCTTGAAATATAGCCAGTCCCTCTTTTAGATTATCAAGAGTTACAACTGTTGGTATTCCTCCATTGTCCAATATATCTCTAATAACCTGTACTTGAGGTAAAATCAATCTTCCCTTTGGAGCTTGTATATCCTGTGGAGCTACTAATAAAACTCTATCTCCTACTTTTATCTTATCTCCTATTAACTTTTCCTCTATAACTATTTTTGGAGCATACTCTATAAGTTTAGCCTTTATTCTCTGTATACTCTCCTCTCTTGAGGTAGCCACTGTACTCACTTCACACTCTAACTCTACTTTTACTCTATCTATTAGCTCTTGAGTTTTCCCCTCTGGTACTAAATCCATCTTATTTAAGATTACTATAAATGGTTTCTCTCTCTTTTTTATCTCTCTTATCCACTCTTTTTCATAACTTAAATCTTGATTTTCTAATAGTACCTCTGTAGAAATCAACAGAAGAGCTATATCCATCTTATTTAAAATCTCTTTTGTCTTCTTTACTCTTAACTCTCCTAATTCAGTAGTATCATCTATCCCCGCAGTATCTATGAATACGACTGGTCCTATGGGTAAAAGCTCCATAGCCTTATACACAGGGTCAGTCGTCGTTCCTCTCATCTCTGATACAAGGGATATATCTTGATTAGTTATTTTATTTATAAGACTAGACTTTCCAGCATTTGTTCTTCCATATATTGCTATATGTACTCTATTTCCTCTTGGTGTCTCTATCATATTTTCTCCTTTCTTTGACCTATTCTACTATTTTATTATGTCCTCTATGTGTCATTATACCTCTTGTCTTCCCTCTAAAGCTCTTGATATAGTAGCACTATCTGCGAACTCTATATTTCCTCCCATTGGTATTCCACTAGCTATCTTAGTAACCTTTACTCCAAAGGGTTTCAATAACTTCGTAAGATATAGAGCTGTTGTTTCCCCCTCTAAGTCTGGATTTAATGCCAATATTATCTCTTCTATCTCATCTACTGCCACTCTCTCCAAAAGGGATTTTATATTCAGCTTATCAGGGGTAATCCCATTTAGTGGAGCTATTTTTCCCCCTAATATATGGTATAGTCCCTTATATTTTCCCATTTTTTCAAAGGATATTACATCTCTACTATCCTCTACTACACATATAGTATGTGTATCTCTTAACTCATCACTACAGATATCACAAAGCTCTCTTTCACAAAAATCTCCACACTTTGGACATCTTTTAATTACCTCCTTTGCCTCACGAAGAGCTGTTATAAAGCTTTCTACCTGCTCCTCTCTCATCTCCAATACATGAAAGGCAAGTCTTGCTGCACTCTTTCTCCCTATTCCCGGAAGTTTATTAAATTCATCTATAAGTCTTTCTAAACTCTTAGTTGCCATTATCTACTCCTTAAATATAAAATATCTCTTTTCTTATATTATACCATATTTATCAAAATTATTCTATTTCCTCTACAATTTCTAATTCTACTCCTCTATCTCATCTAGGAGTTTATAAAATAACTTTAAAATATTAAGAAATTTTGTCCTTTCTCCTTGAGATAACTACTCTCTAGCTCCTTTAATTTCGATTTACTTGTATATATATACTCTCTGTTTTTAAATATAATCTGCTCCTCTTTATAGTCCAATATTTGAATTGAGTTAATATTAATTATTGTACTTCTATCCAATTTATAGAAACTATCTATCCCCTTTAATCCCTCCTCTATCTCTGAAAAACTCTTCTTTATATCAAACACCTCTGAGTCTGTCAGATGAAATTCCACCTTTCTATTCACACTTGAATATGTGATGTAGTTTACCTCTGAAAATCTATATACCCCTTTTTTAAAAGTATCTGAAAGATAGAATATATCATATTTTTTTCCTTGAGCTAAAAGTTTTGCTATACTCTCCTCTAGTTTAAAAATATCTTTTCTGAGAACACAATCATCTATCAATCCACTTAAAAATAGCTCTCTCATCTTATATACCTCATTTTCTCCTATAAGAGCTATTATCAATATCCCCTTTCTCCTATACTCCTCCAAGTACTCATGTAATCTCTCTTTTTTAGAATCTATTACAACTAAATCTATCATCTCTAAACTCTCTTCATCAGTTTCCATATCCAAATACTTTAAAGAGGAGATTTCATCAAAAAGGGTTTTTAAATTTTCATCAACATTTAAACCTATTCTCATCTATCTTACCTCCCTATATAGATGCTCTATTCTCAACTTATTTATTATATTGGCACTCTTTGATAGTAATTCCATCAAAAAATTCTGCTCTCCCAATGAGAGAGGTACTTCCTCTTCCTTAATAAATACAAGAGCTATCTCCCTATTTTTATCAAACCCTATTCTATAAGCATAATCATAATTTTTTAGCTTTAGCAACTCATTTGGTATGATGGTATTATCATCTAAATCCCCATCTACATAGTTTTTTATATCCTTTTTATGTATCAGAATTTTTACCGAAACACTCTCTAATGTTAACTCTTTTTTTATCTCTCTAGCTAAAAGCTTTTCAAACTCCTCTATACTACTTATTAGACACAACCTGTTATATATATGCTCTATCTTTGGAGTGGCTACATACATAATCTTGTTAATTGTCGAAGCATAAAAGTCCAAAAGAATAACTATCCCTATAATAATAGCTGATTCCGACATGGTTTTGAAATAAAATAGGGAAATATAGCTAAGAGTGATAGCTATTGAGTATAGTATTACTCTCAAGACATTTCTGCTATATATCTTAAAGGTATAGAAGATAAAAAACCAATATATTGAAAATAACTCCATTAAATCAATAAAATAATTTAAGTTTTCAGCTACTGGAAAAAACTCCCTAAAGAACTCTAAAAAGAAAAATGATACCCAAACAACTGACCAACTAACTATATTCTCCCTTTTTATCTTCTTTCTATTAAAGAAAAATGTTATAGCTAAAAGTAGAAACAACACTCTACTTAAATCTATATTTTTTCTTAAAAAAGAGAGTATAATTAAAAACTCTCTATGCTCACTTAATAGATACACTAAAAACTGAGGTGAGCAGATTATTAAGGCTATCACCACATTATAAAAATAGATAACTCCCAATATAATATATGTCAAAACTTTTAACTTTTTTAATTTTTTTGGAAAAATCCTCTGAAGGAAATAAAAAATCAATAGGTACAGAGTTATCCTTGTTACTAAAAAATCTAATAATAGAATAAAATTATTACTCGGAATCAATCTTAAACTTAAGAAAATCTTCAAAGTCAACAGAAAAAACGAGTAATTTAAAATACTTTTCTTCGGCAGTTTTTTCTGTAATTTGGTATAGAGATATCCATTAAAAACTATCAATAATAGAGTTAAAAAAACTAAAAACTTCTCCTCAATACTTGTAAATCTAACTCCTTCTAAATCTAAATAAACTTTCTCCCAATCCCTCTCTTTTTTTAGTACAATCTCATCTCTATCTTTAAAATACTCTCCGATAATTTTATACTCCCCATTGGGAACATCATAAAATATACTTCCATTTAAAATATTAAGTTGTTTTATCTCTCCATTATCACTATTTAAATCCAATTTTTCTAAACTATACTTTCCAAATCCCGGATTTAATACTTCAAAATTCTTTATATTAGGTACTACATATATAAAGTCCTTTGTATCTCTAGATATATACAAAGCTATTATAGAAAATATAAATGAAAAAAATATAATAACTCCTATTTTTTTATAATTACCCACACCTTCTCATCTCCTCTAAACATTTTAATATGTAAACTTCTTTTTACTAAATTTTAATTTATA
>UMEL01013637.1_pt1 | contig 10798 bp, 8 predicted proteins | sample 1964741 | NCBI WGS metagenome assembly UMEL01 (sample SAMEA4836019, study PRJEB28245) | human gut metagenome | biome: gut microbiome; material: fecal sample | place: Denmark | collected 2008
TAATCTCATCTACAGCTGTCAGGATTTCTGCAATACCAGCCTTGTCGTCAGCACCAAGAAGTGTCGTTCCGTCTGTTGTGATCAGAGTTCGTCCTTTCAGACCTGCCAGATGTGGGAATTCTGCTACTGATAATACATTGCCGCTTGTTCCAAGCACCACATCACCGCCATCATAGTTCTTGATAAGCTGTGGCTTGATATCTTTACCGGACGCATCCATCGCTGTATCCATATGCGCAATCAGTCCCAGAGCTGCTTTGTCCTCGCATCCCGGTGTAGCAGGAACAGAACCATATACATAGCCCTTGTCATCCACTCTCGCATCCTCGATGCCAAGTCCTTTCATCTCTTCTACCAGCTTCTTCGCCAGATCCAGTTCTCTTGCTGCCGAAGGAACCGTATCACTATTTTCATCGCTGGTTGTCCATACTGCAACATACTCCAAAAATCTTTCGTACGCTTTCATTATTGTAGTCTCCTCCCAATCATTAATCTACGTTCTATTCTATCCCATTTGTATACAATCTTCTACACATTTTTTGCAAAATCTATTGACATCCTCTTCGATCGGCTGTATCATACCATTAGTTTCACACTTTAAACAACTAAAATTTTACAGCGTGAATATTTTACAGTACGAATGTCATGGTTGCAAGTCATAAGCCGCAATGTGCTTGCACATATCAAACAACAAATGTCAGGGAGGATTTACATTATGATTTTAGTATTAAAACCACATACCAGTGCCGAAGATAATGCTCGTGTTGAATCACTGGTTAAAAACAAAGGATTGACACCTCACATGGTAGTCGGCAACGAAATGACCATCATCGGCTGTGTCGGTGACACATCTAAGGTAGATCCAAGACTTTTTGAAGTAGATCCTTCAGTAGAACGAGTTATGCATGTGCAGGAACCTTATAAACTTGCCAACCGCGCATTCCATCCGGAGAATTCCATCATCGATGTATCAGGCGTTAAGATCGGCGGCGATCACCTTGGGCTGATTGCAGGTCCTTGTTCCGTTGAGACTTACGAACAGGTACTTGGTATCGCAAAGGCCGCCAAGGCATCCGGCGCCAATCTGTTAAGAGGCGGCGCATTCAAGCCTCGTACGAGTCCATATTCATTCCAGGGACTTGGGCTGGAAGGTCTGGAGATTCTGGAAGCTGTCAAAAAGGAAGTTGGACTTCCAATCGTAAGTGAATTAATGTCTCCGCAGTATCTGGATGTTTTCAACGAAAAGGTTGACCTGATTCAAATCGGTGCCCGCAATATGCAGAACTTTGATCTGTTAAAACAGTTAGGACAGATTGATCGCCCGATCCTGCTGAAGAGAGGCCTTAATGCAACTTACGAAGAATGGATCATGTCTGCCGAATACATTATGGCAGCAGGTAATGAAAATGTCATTCTCTGCGAGCGTGGTATCCGTACATTTGAAACCTATACAAGAAACACGCTGGATCTTCAGTGCATCCCGGTACTCCGCAAGCTGACTCATCTTCCAATCATCATCGATCCAAGTCATGCAGGCGGCAAATGGTGGCTGGTAGATTCTATGGCAATGGCTGCTGTAGCTGCAGGTGCGGACGGACTTATGATTGAAGTTCACAACAATCCGGAAGCTGCCCTCTGCGACGGTGCCCAGTCATTAAAGCCTGAGAAATTCGACAATCTGGTCAGGAAAGTTTCACAGATTGCCCATGTAGTAGGAAAAGAAGTTTAAGGAGTATCAACCCATGAAATTAACTGTAAATCTGGGAGCCAACAGCTACCCGATCTATATAAAAAACAACATACTGAGTCAGGCGGATACTTATATCCACGAAGCCTTTCGTGGTCACAAAATTATGATCATCTCTGATGATATCGTGTATCCGATCTACGGAGAGGCTTTGACCGCCAGACTTGCTGATTGGGAATGTTATCATATCGTACTGCCACACGGCGAACAGACCAAAGACTTCCAGACTCTGCCTCAGATCTACGAAGCTATGGCCGAGGCTCACTTTACCAGAACCGACATGATCATTGCCCTGGGTGGCGGTGTCATCGGAGACCTCGCAGGATTTGCAGCATCTACCTATATGCGCGGCATCAAGCTGGTGCAGATTCCTACTTCTCTGTTAGCACAGGTAGATTCATCCGTAGGCGGCAAGGTTGCTGTCGATCTTCCACAGGGCAAGAATCTGGTCGGTGCATTTTATCAGCCATCCCTAGTACTGATCGATCCTACAGTCCTTGACACACTGAGTGAGCGTTTCATCATCGACGGTATGGGCGAAGTCGTCAAATATGGCTGTATTGAAGATGCGGACCTCTTTGAGACACTGGCATCCCACACTTCCTTTAAGGATCTGAAAAAGGTGCTTCCGGAAGTAATTACCAGATGCGTAGACATCAAACGCGAGATTGTAGAAGAAGATCAGTTCGACACCGGCAGACGTATGCTGCTGAACTTTGGACATACACTTGCACACGCCATTGAACAGCATTTCAATTACCAGATGCAGATTCACGGTGAAGCAGTTGCCATCGGTATGTATCAGATCACCCGCATTGCTGAAGAACGTGGACTGACAGAAGCCGGCACTGCTGAAAGAATATTAAACGTGTTGAATATTTACCGACTGCCACACAAATGCGGATTACCGCTCGGCAGTCTGACCAAAGCCATTTCTTTAGATAAGAAGAATATGCACGGAACATTGAATCTGGTATTGTTACACGATATTGGAAACAGTTATGCAGAGCCATCCTCTCTTCAATTCTTTGATGAGCCTAAGCGGATGATATAAACAAAACAGAGCAAATTAAAGGAGGACATATTTATCATGAACAAATTAAGTGGAAAAATTGCTATTGTCACAGGAGCAGGTAAAGGTATTGGACGCGAAGCTGCTCTCGCTATCGCTGCTGAAGGGGCTACTGTTGTAGCCGTTGCCAGAACGCAGACAGATCTGGATGAAACTGTAAAGATGATCGAGGATAACGGCGGCTCAGCCATTTCTCTCTCAAGAGATCTGACAGACGGTGAACAGGTGCAGTCTATGGTTGATACTGTTATAGAAAAATACGGTAAAATCGATATTCTGGTCAATAATGCCGGTGGATATCCAAAAGAGATCTATAACAATATTGAACACCAGGCAATCAAGATCTGGGAATGGTCTGAGGAACAGTGGGATCAGATCATCAAGACCAATCTTCGTATTCCGTTCCTTTGCATTAACAAAGTTGTTCCGGAAATGATCAAACAGCATAGTGGTAAGATTGTAAGCGTGTCTTCCCGTATGGGACGAATCGCCTCTCAGATGGGTGCATATGCAGTTGCAAAAGCAGGTATCGTTACTATGACGAAGACAACTGCGATCCAGACCAAAGAATACGGTATCCAGTGCAACGCCGTAGCGCCTGGTATCGTAGATACACCGGGACAGCGCGTATATAATCATTCCGTTGGTCAGGACGGTGTAGCAATGGGCAACGCAGAAGACGTAGCAAAAGCAATCGTTTATCTGTTAGCAGACGCTCCGTTCGTTATGACCGGGCAGGTAATCGACTTGTTTACAACTGTATAAGAATTTTAAAAAAGATGCGTTCCTGCGCATCTTTTTTCATGTCTTTATTCTAGCTTAGATACCAGCACCTTGCCATAGAACGCCGCTAACACCTGTTGGAACAGCGTTCCGATCATCACCGGGTACATGACTGCTCCAGGAAAGCATGCGCCTGCAATAACCGCTCCCGCGCTGATATTGCGCATTCCGGTTCCGTAGATCATAGAGATTGTGGTCTCTTTATCTTGGTGAAGGACTCTCGCCACACCCCAGCCCAACGCATAACTGCCTGTAGCCAGCACAAGAATTGCAGCACCGATCGCCACCCTTTCCAGATTCATATGCCGTACATACGGTGCTACTTTTGAAGAATTGGATGTTACCACAAACATTAACGCAAATTTAGAAAATAATGCCAGCTTCTTTGGCCAGGTATTCTTCACTGCACCGTGTGTCACCTGATTCAGCACCATGGCCGCGATTGCCGGAAGTGCCACCATAAATATTAACTGCCGCATCATCATCGTCGCATCAATCTCCACCTGTGAGCCAACCAACACCCGGAGTGTAACCGGGATCAGAAACGGTGACAGGATCGTATCGATCACAACCAACGACAGGGACAACGGATTATTACCATTATAAATGGTTACCCACATAAGTCCTACCACCGCTGTCGGTACGGAAAATTCCAGTACCATACCTGTGATCGCATAAGGGTCAGAGCCGAAGAACAGATGTCCTGCACCACATGCTACTGCCGGAATCACCACATGGATCATCACCAGCATACAGAGCAGCGCCTTCGGGTCATGGAATACCCGCAATACGTCTTTGAATTCGGATTTTAATGCACCGGTAAATGTGATAAACGCAAATACCAACGTCACATACGGAAGCCCATGTGCTGCCACATCCGGGAAGCTGATGCCCACCAGCATGCATAACGGCGTCACAAACGCCATCCATTTCTCTATAAATTGATTTCCCCGTTCCAGCATACTGTCATCTGCCTCCTGCTATTTTAATTCTTTTGAAAGCTTTGCTGCGACTTTTTCATATTCCGGTACCGGCACATCATATTCCTTACCGAGTCTTACCACTTCATACCCCAGCCCGTCAATCTCCGACGGCTTGCCTGCCATAACATCCCTCTGCATGGAAGTTGTTGCTTCCGGTGCCAGTGTGGATAACACCTCCAGATTTCTCGTCACCATATCCTTGTGAAATGGATGACCCATTGCTTCTGCCAACGCTCCGATCTCGCGGATCATTTCTTTAAAGCTTTCCCTCGGTGCTCCTTCTTTCATAAAATCTGCTGCCGTTGCGTTATAATATAAGCCAGCCGTACCGATCGGTGACACGTAGGAGAATTTCTCCAGTGCTGCTCTCTGGATATGATGCGAAAGAAGTGCTCGGATACCGCAGGATTCCAGATCTGCCCGGATCTCTTCCAGTTCCGGACGGCTTTCTGACTGATCCCGCACACCAAATACAAGGCTCAGCACCTTGCCGTACTGCTCTAATACACCTGGCTCTTTGATCGCTGCTGCCACATAGATACAGCCATCTGTTACAAGAATCTCCGGCAGTTGCTTCTGCAGCCTGCCGCCAGTGCCATAGATATTCAAAATCGGAATCACAATGGTATTCTTCTTCATAACCTTACGGATAAATGGTACTGTATCGTCCAGAGAGTATCCTTTTACGCACACCAGTATCACATCCGACTGCTCATCGTAATGCTCCATATCCACCGCTTTTACCGGAATGTTCTCTGTAGTTCCATTCCACAGGCGATCCATCGTAAGTCCATGTTCATTTAATGCCTTCAGATGCGCGCCTCGTGCAATCAGCGTCACATCTTTTCCTGCTTTTGTCAGATAAAAGCCTAACGGTCCTCCTGTGCCTCCGGCACCAATAATCAGATATTTCATAATATTCACATCCTGTCTTATGTATCAGGCATTACGGACTGCTTCCTCAATCGCAGCAATATTTCTGCAGAGAATCTCATATTCATGGTTCTTACCATAATGATATAAGGTCAGTTCCAGTGCCTGCTGATAAGCCTCTTTTGCTTCTTCCAGTTTACCCTGTTTATAATACAGGATTCCAAGTGAATTGTAAACGGATGCCAGATGTACCTGATGATTGGTATCTAACCGCTCATAGATGTCGACACTTTCTCTGAGATCTTCTTCTGCTCGTGTATAATCACCCATTTCCAGACACAATGCGCCAAGATTTGAGTAGGTGATTGCCACATCCATCGCGCTGTTTTCCAGTTTTCTGGATGACTTCAATGCATCTGTCAACATCTCTTCTGCCTTGTCATACTCTTTCATATCCTGATATACCAATGCCAGATTATTTAAAATGCTACAATAGTACGAATTATCTTTTCCGATCGTTGTGGAATAGATCAGTGCACTTTCGTTAAACAGATCTGCTGCCTCTTCGTATTTGCCTGCCAGGCGGTATGTTCCTGCCAGATTATTCAGTACGGTCGCATACTGCACCGTCTTGTCTCCGATATGCACAAATACCAGACGCTTTGCTATCTCAAAGAACTCCGCAGATTTGTCAAACTGTCCCATGCCACGATAGAAGGATCCAAGTTCGTTGCTTACCGTGATCTCCATCGGATCAAAGCACATATCACAGCCATGGGACGCTTCTTTCAGACGGTCATTTAAGTATAATTCCACAGCTTCCGGGCTGCCTGTCTCGTATACGTTGCTGAGCTGCTTGTAAAATTCATCAATTGTCATATCCATAATGGTTCTCCTCTAAAGTAAAACGGAGGGTACGAAGACCTGCCACAGCCTCCGCCCCTCTGTTTTTCATACGTTAAAGCCAAACATATTTATTAAGTGAGATTAGTTATTTTTAAAGATTAGATTTGTATTAAAGCGCATTTTTGTAAAGAGCAATCATTTCTTTCAGGTTGGTCTGTCTTGGGTTAGCAAGTACATTCGGATGAACTACTGCATCTTTCGCCATAGCTTCGATCTTATCCTCTGTAACACCAACTTCTGACAGTGAAGAAGGAATTCCCAGATCCTTGTTCAGTTTCTTAACTTCATCAACCAGCATATCTGGTGTGAAATCAATTACAGGTTCTTTGTCTTCGCTGATGTAGTTGTAGATCTTCTCATAACGTCCGTTGTCTGCAAGTGCATTGTACTCTACTACAGTAGGAAGGATAACTGCATTAGCCACACCATGCGGTACATGGAAGTAAGCACTTACCGGATGACTCATAGCGTGTACGTTACCAAGCTTAGCCCATGCAAATGCCATACCGGCAAATGTAGAACCAACCATCATAGCGCATGCTGCTTCCTCATCCTTACGGTTGGCAACAAAGCGACGAAGATTTCCACCGATCAGTTCCATTGCTTTTTCCGCCATTGCATCCGAGAATGGAGATGCAAAATTAGATACATAAGCTTCCATTGCATGGATCAGCGCATCAACACCACATGATGCTGCAATAGATGCCGGAGCTGTCATGATAAGTTCCGGATCAAGTACTGCATATTTTGGAAGAATCTCGTAGCTGATTACAGACATCTTGAAGTTCTTTGCTTCGTCTGTGATAACTGCAGAAGCAGTAACCTCACTACCTGTACCCGCTGTTGTAGGAATAGCGATCATTGGTACAATCGGTCCCGGTACTTTGTACAGACCTTCGTAGTCATTGATCTCTCCACCATATGTAGCAAGTACGCCTGTAGCCTTAGCTACGTCCATAGAAGAACCACCACCAAGAGCAATAATACTTGTTGCTCCGCTCTCTTTATACATCTTTGTAGAAGCGTTAACAACATCTACTGTCGGGTTCGGAACTACATCAAGGAATGTAGTACATGTCAGTCCGCCAGCCTCAACAATGTCCTGTACTTTCTTAACAACTCCGATACTCTCAAGACCGTGATCAGATACCAGGTATACATGTTCAGAATTGTTCTCTTTTAAAATCTCAGGAAGTTTCTTCAGGCTTCCTACTCCAAATTCGATGTTCTGTGGTACTTTAAATCTAAAATCTTTCATTATATTAATCTCCTTCTTCATCGGATGAGTCAAACGCATGACTCACCCAGTCATATTTAACAATAAGCAGTTATATTATGTGTAATCTGTTGCAAGCCTTCTGCCTGGAAGTCTTAGAAGTGAAGCTCGGTACGTCCGATCAGGTCATCCTGAAGTGGTTTACCAAGTTCTACAAAGTATGCACTGTATCCGGCTACACGAACCAGCATATCTTTGTAATCTTCCGGTTTCTTCTGAGCTGCCTTCATGGTAGCAACACTCATGACATTGAACTGAACGTGCATAGCACCCTTGTTAATGTACTCTTCAATGAAGTTTGCAAGATTATCTCTTCCCTCAATTCCGCTTACAGCGTCCTGTGGGAATCGTAAGTTCATCAGTGTTCCGTTAGAAGCCAGTGAGTGATCAACCTTAGTCAGTGAGTTAACCAGAGCTGTCGGACCACTGATATCATGAGAACTGAATGCTGTGTGTACAGGTCCCATGTTTTCTGAAATAGGCTCACCTTTCTTACGTCCGTCCAGAGAAGCATTGGTATTCAGACCCATTGCTACGTTCGCATTTACTGAGTAAACACCTGGGTTGAACTGTCCTCCACGTGGAGTTTTTCTTCCTGCTACGTTCTTGCAGTAGCACTCGAACATGAACTTGAACAGTTCATCAGCGTAATCATCGTCATTACCATAGTGATGTACTTTTGAGCTATTTACATATGCGTACAGTTTCTCGTGACCTACCCAGTTATCCTTAACAGCCTGCAGAAGCTCTGCACCTGTGCACTTCTTCTCTTCGAATACCAACTGCTTGATCGTGCAGAGGATATCTGTAGAAGTAGCAAGTCCGGATGCCTGCGGCCCGATACCGTTGTATTTTGCTCCGCCTTCTGTAAGGTCATGTCCGGACTTCATAGCATCCTCATAGAATCCTGACAGATATGGCAGCGGTTTACGTGCTCTGTGGCAGTTATCGATCATGCACAGGCTTGAGCACATCTGATCTGTCCAGTACTTGAACTGTGCGTTAACACTTTCCAGCACCTCATCAAATGTCTTGTATGTCTCAAGGCTTCCTGTATCTGGTCCCAACTGTTTGCCGGTATTCATGCTGCGGCCGCCGTTCATAACCATTTCCATCATCTTTGGTGTATTAACGTATGCAGCATCATGCCATCCGTACTCTTTACCTGGAAGGTCTATCTCTACACATCCTACACAGATGTAATCTCTTGCTTCCTCAAGGCTCATACCTTTTCTCAGCATACCCTTAATAGCTGTTTCATCATTAAAAAGCTTCGGATGACCATATCCGGCACGGATACACTCTGTTGTCTTGATGAGCAGTTCGTATGGTGTATCTTTGTGCATACGTACACAGAGCCACGGGTTCATCATACGTGTGTGCACAGATGCTTCCAGACAAAGCATTGTCATATCATTGGTTGCATCATGTCCGTATTTATCTACACCACCAACAGTCAGGGACTCTCCACCGAATCCACGTCCGTTACGAAGTGCCATACTTCCTTTATCTTTCAGTTTCGTAGCGTTGTTCATCTTAACGTACTCAACTTCCAGAAGTTCAAGAGCGAACTCTTTTGTGATGATTCCGTTATCTACATCATGTTTGTAGAATGGATACAGCCACTGGTCGAAACGTCCGTAAGAAATAGAATGTCCGTTGCCTTCAACTTTCAGAAGCTCTGTAGCTACGTTGAACAACTGCATTGCTCCCCAGTATGTCTTTGGAGCCGGTCCAGCTACTTCGTAGCAGCTCTTAGCAATACCAAGTAACTCTTCTTTTCTCTTAGGATCTTTTTCTACTGCTGCTTTCTCTTCTGCAAGTTTTGCATATCGCTCGATGTATTTCTTAGCTGCCTCGTATGTAATGATAACAGCATCATAAAACTCTACTTTATCGTTGTACTCTACATCTCTCATATCAAGAGCTGCTTTGTACTTCTTAGCCTCAGCAATCAGTCCGTCGAAACCAAGTGACATCAGTCTGCTGTAGTCCAGTGAAAGATGTCCTGCTCCTGCATAGTGATACAGGTTGGTCTGGAAAATCTTCTCTCCAGCCTCAGATCCTTTGATCTGATCATCTGTAAGTCTTGCTTCGATCATGTCAGCAACACTGCGTCCCTGCCACCATTTACACAGTTCAACGATTTCAGCTCTCTCCTCATCATTTCTGATGTAGAACTGATCATGCGCACGCTCTTCAAATGGAGAGTTCAGAATCTCTTCGATAATCCAGTTTACAGAAAACTCAGGATAGATCGGAGATGCTTTTGCAGGTGCTGCAATCTCGCCTACGATCAGGTCTTCGTCGTAAATGTACAGTGTGCAGTTGAGAAGAATGTTCTCAAATGCCTTTGCGCACAGAACTTTACGAGGAAGTTTGTTTTCATATTTCTGATAAGTTTCTGTAACCAGTCTTAATCTCTCGATATCTATCCAGTACTTTCCATCCAGAAATGTCTGGCGCAGATGATTGACACGCGGGAATGGTGACCAGTCTTCATGGTGTACCTGATAACCAATACAATAATTCTTGTCAAATGGCTCAGTACCACATGCGGTTGTGTGTGTGTTCGTCATACTCATTGTTTTTGCCTCCTTAAAAACATTTGTCCTTTATTACGTAAATATTTTAACAATATTTATTCCTTTTCCTTCGTCCCGACTACGCAGTGAATACCTCTGCTGTTAAAGTAATCAGCGATTTCATTGACGTGTTCTGTAAATGACTCACGATCCAGATCGATAAAATCCATCTGATACGGCATATTCAGCGAAGCGTATTTCTCTTCCCCTAATCTCATGAAGCTCAAGAGCTGTAATACTCTGATTCTTCCCTGTAATTCATTCAATATGAAGTCTGCGCTTGCCTCTATATTCTTCTTGTCATCATTTATACCAGGTATTACCGGAATTCTCAGAATGAACTCCCGATTGTCATCGGTAATCCGCTTCAGATTCTCCAGTATTCTCTCATTGTGTACTCCCGTCCATTTTCTATGGACTTTTGTATCCATATGCTTCAGATCTGAGATGATGATATCCGTATACGGAAGTATCTTTTCTGCCTCTTCCCACTTTGAATAAAATGTAGATTCCAGGCAGGTCTGAAAGCCTTCCTCTTTGCACTGTTTAAACAATGCTGCCACAAAATCACTC
>UMEL01026831.1_pt1 | contig 10716 bp, 8 predicted proteins | sample 1964741 | NCBI WGS metagenome assembly UMEL01 (sample SAMEA4836019, study PRJEB28245) | human gut metagenome | biome: gut microbiome; material: fecal sample | place: Denmark | collected 2008
AAAGCCATTATTGTAATGGTGGAAAGTAACCTGCAAAGAACGACCATTTTGCCGAGTGAAAAGGCGTTTGCCTATAAGATGCGGTTGGAAGCGATGAACAGACAAGGACAAAGATTAGATTTAACTTCGACACCAATGGTGTCAAAGTCACGGTCAAACGAGGAACTTGCCGACAAAGTTGGCGAAAGTCGTGAACAGATACGCCGCTATATCCGCTTAACTGAGCTTGTACCTGAAATTTTGCAAATGGTGGATGAGCGTCAGATTGCGTTTCGTCCTGCGGTAGAAATCTCTTATCTTTCCGAGGAACAGCAATATACTTTGCTTGAAGCGATGGAATATAATGACGCCACGCCCTCACTTGCACAGGCTATCAAAATGAAAAAGTATATGCAGGAGGGAAAGCTGACAGACGGGGTGATCAGTTCCATTATGGAAGAAGAAAAACCGAACCAGAGAGAAAAGCCTGCTTTCCGTGATGAAAGGATAACCAAGCTCATTCCCAAATCTGTACCCAAAGGGAAAGAATCCGATTTTGTGGTCAAGGCGTTGGAGTTTTATAACCGCCATCTGCAAAGAAGCAAGGCACAGGAACGATAGCCACACATCAAGGGACAGGTCTGTCTGCTTGGGGGGATAGCCTTTTTTTTCGCTTTCCCCCTCTCCACACCTCTCCCCCTTAATACTGCCAGTTACTATCCGAGAAAAGAAAAACAATAAGCTGCCAGAGGGCGGCTTTTTTCGGTTAGCAGGCAATATCTATTTTCAATATCAACAGGAGGTAAATGATGAAATTCAAAAAAATATTCCAAAAGGCTGCGGCTGTTGTGATGGCTGCGGTTACGGGATTCTCCGTACTGCCTGCCACCACAGCCTTTGCAGCCGTAGGAGATGTTGGTACGATTTCCTTTTCACACACTTATGACGGGAACGGAAATGCAATGAGGTACAATTCAAGTGCCAACATCAACGGTTATATCGCAGGCGGTACGGGTAACTATAAATACCGTATGTTTGTGGATGGCGACACAGCATTTTGTTTACAGCCAGGTGTGCCGCTAAAAACGGGCAACACCTTGAAAGAAGCATCTTCCGAAGCATGGAACGCTCTTTCGAGAAGCCAGAAAAAAGCAGTTGGGCTTGCCCTGCTCTATGGGTATCAGGGAAACCGAGGAAATCTGTCTGGATCAGACGATGAGAAATGGCTTGCGACCCAGACTCTTGTATGGGAGTTTGTTACGGGATGCCGTGAAGCCACAGGCTCATACCGCCAGACAAGCAGCACCGTGTACAGCCTGCACTTTGGTTCTCATTATCCAAACAGCGGAGCAAAGAAAGTCTATGACCAGATTGTTTCGCTGATGAGTAAGCACAATACCATTCCGAGCTTTATGTCAGGCGGGAAAGACGATATTACAAAGGAGCTTGTCTATAAAGACGGGAAATACAGTTTAACGCTGACAGATAAAAACGGTGTGCTGTCCGAGTATTCCTTTGCAAGTTCCAGCGATGCAGTCAGCGTAGCAAAATCTGGAAATAAGCTCACGCTCACATCAAAGAAAGCCTTTCATGGTTCTGTAAGGATTACAGCAACCCGAAACGGAGTGCCTGTGGTCAGTCAGAGTGCCAAACTGATTGCTTATGGTGATCCGAACTTGCAGGATGTTATTACAGGTGTAGAAAACGCTTCTCCTGTATCTGCCTATCTCAATGTGGAAACACCGACAGGCACGATTGCCCTGAAAAAGACTTCTGAGGACGGCGTTGTAGCAGGCATTCAGTTTACCATCAAGGGTGAGGGTATCAATAAGACGGTAACGACCGATGAAAATGGAAATATCACAGTAGAAGGTCTGTTCCCTGCCACTTATACCATCACAGAGCAGACCATTGACCGTTATGAACCACAGCAGACTCAGACGGTAACACTCATCGGCGGCAAGACAACCACAGTCAACTTCAACAACACCCTAAAGCGTGGCAGCCTTGAAGTAGTCAAGACTTCCGAGGACAATCTGGTGGAGGGCGTGAAATTCCATTTGTACGGCACATCTCTTAGCGGACTTGCAGTCGATGAGTATGCTGTCACCGATGGAAAAGGTGTAGCCAAGTTTGAGGATGTCCTGATCAGCGGCGACACCCCGTATGTGCTTGAGGAAGTGGATACAGCAATCCGCTATGTTGTTCCTGCATCCCAGACCGCACCGATTGAATGGAATAAGGTTACAAACCGCAGTTTCCAAAATATTCTCAAGAAATTCAATGTGACGGTAACTAAGACCGATGCAGAAACAGGAACACCGCAGGGGGACGCATCTTTGGCAGGTGCGGTTTATGGCATTTACAAGGGCGAAGAACTGATTGACACCTACACCACCGACGAAAACGGTCAGTTTACGACCAAGTATTATGTGTGCGGCGATGACTGGACAATCCGAGAAATCAGTCCGTCCGAGGGGTATCTTCTTGACCCGACTATTCATAAAGTCGGTGCAGAGCCAGAACTTTATGAGGTGGAATATAATTCTGTCGAAAATGATGTGAATGAGCAGGTTATCAAGGGAAATATCGCTATTATCAAGCATACCGATGACGGCGAAACAGGCATCGAAACTCCAGAAGAAGGTGCTGTCTTTGAGGTATTCCTTAAATCGGCAGGCAGCTTTGAGCAGGCAAAAGAAAGCGAGCGTGACAAGCTCGTCTGTGATGAGAACGGTTTTGCCCAGACAAAAGATATGCCTTATGGCATTTATACGGTAAAACAGACTTCTGGATGGGAAGGGCGTGAGCTGATGAAGCCGTTTGATGTGTTTATCAGTTCCGACGGTCAGACCTACCGCTATCTTATCAACAATGCCAACTTTGAAAGCTATATCAAGGTTGTGAAGAAAGATGCGGAAACAGGGAAAACCATCCCGTATGCAGGGGCAGGCTTCCAGATTTACGACCCGAACGGCAACCTTGTGACAATGACTTTCACTTATCCAGAAGTGACAACCATTGATACTTTCTATACTACCGCAGATGGCGAGTTGATCACCCCGCAGGCTTTGGAATACGGAAAAGGCTATTCCCTTGTGGAAGTACAAGCCCCGTACGGCTATGTGCTTGACTCCGAGCCTGTGTATTTTGATGTAGTGCAGGAAAATTCGGAGGAAGAAAGCGGAATTACCGTGATTGAGGTAGTACGATCCAATCTGGCACAAAAAGGTACGATTACCGTAGAAAAGTCTGGAGAGATTTTTTCAAGTGTATCGGAAAACAACGGAATGTATCAGCCAAACTTTGCCGTAGGAAATCTGGAGGGTGCGGTTTATGAGATTACCGCAGCCGAGGATATTGTAACCTTAGAGGGAACAGTCAGAGCAAAAAAAGGTGAGGTGGTAGATACCCTGACCACAGGTGCAGACGGTACGGCAAAATCAAAGGAATTATATCTTGGAAAATATGAAGTGAAGGAAGTGACAGCACCGAATGGTATGGTGCTGAATGATGAAATTCACTCCGTCGAGCTTGTCTATGCAGGACAGGAAATTTCGGTAACAGAAACAGAAACGAGTTTCTACAACGAGCGTCAGCGTGTGGAAATCGACCTTGTAAAGAACCTTGAAACCGACGAGCATTTTGGTGTGGGCAATAACGGGGAGATCTTTGATGTTGCCTTTGGGCTGTATGCAGAAAAGGAATTGACTGCCGCAGACGGTACGGTCATTCCTGCTGACGGACTGATTGAGATTATTACTCTTGACGAGAACGGAAATGGCAAGGTTAAGACTGACCTTCCGATGGGCAATTATTATGTGAAAGAGATTGCAGCAAACGAAGCGTATCTTACAAGTGATACGAAATACCCTGTAAACTTTGAATATGCAGGACAGGATACCGCCATCGTCCACCTTGCAGTCAATGACGGCGAACCCATTGAAAACAAGCTGATTTATGGTTCTGTAAGCGGAAAGAAAACCGATGAGGACGGCAAGGGCTTAGGTGGTGCTGTCATTGGCATCTTTAAGACCGGCACAGAAGAATTTACAAAAGAACATGCGATTTTAACTACCACATCAAAGGATGACGGTAGTTTTTCTTTTGCCAAAGTGCCGTATGGTTCTTGGATTATCCGAGAGGTAGAAAGTCCGAAAGGCTTTGTACTGTCCGAGGAAGAAATTCCTGTTACGATCGGCAAGGTGGATGAAGTTGTGGAAATCGAGCTTGTGAATGAATTTATCATAGGCAATATTGAGCTTACCAAAGTTGATAAGGATTATCCTGACAATAAGCTGACAGGTGCAGCTTTTGAAGTCTTTGCGGATACCAACAAAAACGGCGAGTACGACAAGGAAGATGAGCTGCTTGGCGAAATGTCTGAGCTTGGCGGCGGCATCTACCAGATGAGCGAGCTTCGATACGGAAAATATTTTGTCCGTGAAAAGACAGCACCAGAGGGCTTTGTTCTTGATGAAAATGTCTACACCGTATTCATTGAGGAAAATGGCAAGACCTATGTGGTGGAAAATGAAGCAGGCAAAGGCTTTGTCAATGCCCCGCAGTCAGGCAGTCTTAAAATTGTCAAAACATCTTCCGATGGCAAGGTGGAAGGCTTCTCTTTCCGAGTGACAGGTGCAAATGGATATGACCAGACTTTTAAGACCGACAAAAATGGAGAAATCGTGATTGAAAACCTGCGTATCGGAGAATACACCATTTCCGAGGTCAGCGATAAGGCATCGGCAAACTATATCCTGCCTGCCGAAAAACAGATTACGGTCAAAGTGGGATCAACTACGGTTGTTCAGATGCACAATGAACTGCGTGACACCCCGAAAACAGGGGATGACTTCAATCCGTTCCTCTGGGGAGGACTGGCGGCAGTTTCCCTCATTGGTGCAGGTACGCTCTTGATCGCAGGGCTGAAAAAGAAGAAGAAGGAGGACTAAGGAATGGAAGTAAAGACGGTGATCGCCATTGTGCTTGTGATGTTCATTGTGGGCGGAGCAATCTGGCTGAACATCCGTAACCGAAAGAAGAAGTAAAGTGTCTGGGGGCAGCCTTTTCGGGCTGTCCCCTTTCCATATACGGAGGTATGTATGCAGAAATTGAGAACCATTGAGGATAAGGTGCGAGCCATTCTGAAAAAGGACGAGGAAGCCAGAAATGACGATATGGTGCTGTATCTGAAAGTATGTAACAGCTATTTTAAGGACGCAGGGGCGATGCCCTTTGCGGAAGTGATGTCGCAGTACCGTTATCTGGGACTGCCGAGCTTTGAGAGCGTGGGCAGGACACGCCGAAAGCTGCAGGCAGAACATCCAGAGCTTTTAGGCAGCATCCGTATCCAGAAGATCCGTGCCAAGCAGGAACAGAATTACAGGCGTTACGCCAAAGAATGAGAGGTGGCTTATGAACGAAGAAAAACGAATGAACGGCGGTTATGAAATTATTGAGAGCTGTCAAATCGGGCGTACAGAGCTTGTTATCGGGCATAACTCCAAAGCCCCGAACCCTTATGTGTGTTGGTACTGTAAGGACGGATCAGATTATTTCTGGGGGTATTATTGCAATCAGCTTTCCGAAGCAAGGGATAAGCTGAATGAACGCTATCAGAACGAGTGCAGGATGCCCTATAACCAACCAGAAAAGAAACAGAGGAATCACAATGACCGAGAACGCTAAGAAAAAATATGATTGTGCGACCTGCCCTTATCCCCGCTAGAAGGAAGGGACGGTTATTTTCTGCGATGTATGTATGCAGAAGATTTTAGACAGGAAGAAAGAAAAACAGCGACAGGAGGATGGGAATGAGTAAGGAAAAACGAATGGCAGGCTCTTATGAGATTGAGCAGAGCATTTATATCGGCGAAAAGGAAGTGCTGTTTGGGGTAAATAAGGCGGAAGAATATCCCTTTATGGTCTGTTACTGTTCTTATAACAATCCCCTGTCTGCCCCGTGGTGTACGGAAGCTATTGGTACGGACGATTATCTGGAAGCGATGCAGGTGTTTACAGACCGAGTACAGGCACAGATCGAGCTTGTAAAAACGGAGCAGGAACAATACCGCTTTGATAAAACACCGTTTACTGTTTCCGACTGTATTCCCGATAATCACAGCTCGAATATCGTCGGCAAGGTGGTGGTTATCAACGCCGAGCCGAAACGATATGAATATCAGCACGCTGCCTATCAGCTTGTATTGGCAGACGGTGGACACGGTGCAACAGGCGGCAGAGGGCAGGCGGTGTTTGGCACTTGCCTTGCCACAGGTGAGCGTGGCAGATGGGAAAGATATGATGTGCTTGGGGAAATCAAGCCAGAAAAAATGCCAGAGTGGGCAAAGGAAGCTCTCACAAAACTGAAAGTACAGCAGAAAGAGAAAAAAACGCACAGTCGGGAGGAACGCTGATATGGAGATACGACCATTAACCCCGACAGAACAGAAATACACTTATGCCCAAAGTATGCAGATTGAGGGGCAGACAGGTACAATCGGACATCTGCGTGGAGATTTTGCAACAACAGGCTATGGCTTTTATACCACTTGGTTTGATACCAGACCCCAATGGAAAACGGACGAATTTAAGGCAGACCTTGATACCGTCATCAATGCTTTGCGGGAGGATAAGGGACTTTTGCACAACCGTTATGATATGGGTGCTTTTGCAAGGAAATATCCTGAAAGTGCGATGCAAGGGAATTATTGTACGGAATATGGTTTTCGTGTGGACACAGGAAAGCACGCTTTTCTATTTCGGTGCAATCCCACCAAAGGCGATTATAACTTTTACTGTTATTGCTATGTGAAGGAATGGCTGAATCAGCATATGGAAAAAGCTGAGCAGGGCATCCGTTTTATTGATACGCAGTATAAAGAACTGTTCCGTATCCCAGACGGTGGGAAGATTATGGTAACGACCGCTTGGGGCGAAAAACGGGAATACACCTGCCGCTTTATTGACGAATATCATACGGAGGTCGGTAACAACCTGTATCATATCGGTGAGTTTGCCGAGTTTCTGCACAAAAACGGTGCAGCCTGTGATCCGATCAGTAAAGAGCCGCAGGCAACAAAAGCACCGAAGCACAAAGACTATGAACGATAGGAGGGATGGGACAATGGCAGTCAACCAGAAAGCGGTAAAGGTTTTGAATAAAGTCTTTGAAGCAGGCTTTGCAGATGAAAAGGCAATCGCTTCTATGACAATGGACGATATTCTTTCCATGCAGGGCATTACGGTGGCAGATATTACCCTGATCAACGACCTGCAAAAGAGTATCAAATCGAACAAGGTCATTTCCTTTCTTGGTGGTGGTATGAATGAGTGAAAAAAGAATGATCCATTTCAAAAATGAAGAAAACGGGATTGAAGTTTCTGTTCCAGACGGAGGTATGCTTCGGCTGTTTTCTGAAAACGGGGATGCACAATGTGTCCTTTGCCGCTATGTAGATGAAAACCACACAGAGATTGACGGTGTTCTGTATGACACCAAAGACTTTATCAGACGAATGAAACACAATAAAATCAGTTACGCTCCTGCCTGATCGCAGGGGCAGATAACAAGGAGGTGTAAAGAAAATGGCTGCAAAGTATCAGCTAATCACGGAGCTGTATCGGCGTACAGGCGTGTCGGTTGCGAAAAGTCCGCAGGCGTGGCAGAGTTTTCTGTCCTCTGCCTGCCGCAACTATAAGTGCCGCTTTGACGAACAGCTCTTAATCTATGCTCAACGCCCCGATGCCGTAGCTGTGGCAGAGCTTGGCACTTGGAATAAACTCTTTAAGCGGTGGGTAAATAAAGACAGCAAAGGGATTGCCGTGTTCGACCCAAAAGGTCGTAGGAACACGCTGAAATACTACTTTGATATATCCGATACCCACGAGGGTTATTATGGAAGTCGTCCTGTTCCGATCTGGCAGATGGATGAGCGATATGAGCAGGCAGTAAAGGAAAGGCTTTCTGACCGTTTCGGAGAGATTGAAGAAACAGACTTGGCGGAAACACTTTTTAAGACTGCTGAGAACGCTGTGGAGGACAATCTTCCCGATTACCTGTCACAGCTCAAAAGCGTAACTCAAGACAGTTTTTTAGAGGGACTGGATGAATACAACATTGAAGTGCTGTATAAGAGGCTTGCGGTCAACAGCGTGGCATTTATGCTGATGAGCCGCTGCGGTCTGGATGTAAAGGAATATTTTGACCGAGAAGATTTTGCCGACATTGTGAATTTCAATACGCCCCATACGATAAATGCAATCGGGATTGCCACGAGCGATATATCGGAGATGGCACTTCGGGAAATTTCCGCAGCTATCCGAAATGTGCAAATGGAAGCAAGAGGAGAAAACCGCACCTTTGCACCAAAGTCCCAATCCCGTTATGATGTAGGCAGAAAACAGCCCGAAAGGAGTGAAAATAATGAGCGAAATCACATACACAAGGCAGGGGGATTATCTTATTCCCGACCTAACATTACCGACAGAGCCAGAGCTTCCGCTTGGCAGATACGCTATGATGCACAGGGAGTATCTGGAGCAGCACAAGAGAGTGACCTATCTGAACCTGCTGACAGAGGGGATGCTAAATCAGCATCTTTACGAGGTGGAACAGACGGCACTCAAACGGTTGGAGCTTCTGACGAAGCAGCTCTCAATGGAGCAGGGCGTGACGGAGGAACTGAAGGAAAAAGCCCCGATGCAGTGGGTAGGATTGATGAACAACATCCGCAGCCAAGCGGAGGAAGTCATCTTGACGGAACTGATTTACAGCTAAGCATTGCCAATGAGGAAGAAGTAAGTGCCAATCTTCCAACGGTTGAACAGCAGATAGAAAAAATCACACAGGCAGAGGATGAAAAGTCCTCTGCTTTTGTCGTTTCACAGGAAGATATTGACTCTGTTTTGCAAATGGGCAGTAGTTATGATAAGAGCAAATACCGCATCTATCGTCAGCTTCAGAAAAATAGTGACAGCAAAACAAACATTGAATTTCTCAAAAAGGAATATGGTACAGGCGGCGGAACACACATTTTTCCAGACGGGACACAGGGCGGAAGATGGGCAGACAGTAAAGGAATCGCCATTGAAAAACAGGGTTCTTATACTGATCCAGACCTGCGATTATCTTGGTCGAAGGTGGAAAAACGCCTGCGTGAGCTTATCAAGAATGACCGCTATTTAAACCCAAAAGAGAAAGACCATTATGCGGACTATCTGGAACAGGTATCTGCACCGCAGTATGAAATCGACACCCAGAGAAAACTTGTAAGACAACGGTTTATCCAGTCTAAGCAGGCACTTTCCCCTGCTGACAAACGGGACAGCCTTGCCCTGCGTCTGTCTGATTTTATCCGTGATTTGGACGGTTATGAAAAAGAGCTTTTGTCGCAGGTAAATCGTACCGACCTTGCCAATATAAATGACAGGCAGATGGAGGAACAGCTTTCTGATCCTGCGACGGTGCAACAGCTTCTTGATTTTCTGGCTTTGGTACAAGGTAAAACGAGCGACACTTACAGCCGCAGTAATGCGTGGTATTTTTCCAAAGAACTGACGGAGCTGCATCCAATGCACTACCTCTGTCACGAGGGCGATGTGGTGTATCTGGGGGCAGACAAATATGAAGTGCAGTCGGTGACTGAGGATAGGGTGACTTTGCAGAATGTGCAGTTCCCGATTTTGATGCAGGCGTACAATCATACGAAACTAAGCGAACTTCTGAACAAAAACCCTGCTAATGACCATCTCAAAGTCGTAGTAACCGACAGGCAGAAATCAGAAACACTCACCGAGAAAAAGCCTGACAGCTTAGAATTTTCTATCGGCTTTTCCGAACATCCCTGCTTTTATGCAGACGGATTAGGCGATGATATTGAGATCAGTTTTGCATTAGGAAATAAATTACTCGGTATTTTGGATGAGAAACAACACCGTGAAAGGCAGGATGAGAGTAAAAAAGTCGGGTGGTATAAAAAAACTGACTTTCAGATAAACGCAGTAATCAATGGAGAAAACTTCCGATATGATGGGCGATTTGACATCGGTGACGGTGAGGGCGATTTAATTGCTCATTTGAAAAACCATTATGACTATTGCCTGTCGCCGAACTGTCCGTTTATCCCAGAGTGGAAAAAGCAGGGCGAGGATGCGTATCGGAAAAAGATGGAAAGCCTGCGGTGGGGGCGTGAGGTGTTTATTCCCTATTTGGAACAGCACACCGAATTGTCGCAAGAAGATGAAATGCAGCTTGATGCATTTATGGCGTCTGAAAGTTATTGGTATAAAGAGAAAGAAGAACTATTAGAGCAGGCTAAAAAATTCATTGATGACTATGCCTATAAAAAATATGGTCAATCTGATAGGGTGGATTATTCTGACCTGTCAAAAATAGAGATTGCGACGGCTACTACTGAGGATGGTCAGCGTAAGTTTATGGTTATGCTCGATCTTGAGAACTACCGTATGAAATTTTATGAGAATGGTAAATGCACGGATTATACAGAGTATCTTAGCCTTGCTGATATGATAGCAGCCGACATTTCTCATTCAGATTTTGAAAGTTTCGTGTTAGAACGGGCTGAAAAATATAATCAACTTTATCGTGAGGAAAAGACCGAAGCAGTACCAAAAGATACGGATAGATTAAACGCAAGAGAACTGGAAAGCTCAAGGGAACAGTTGAGTGAGCCAATAGAGGATGACTTTATCGGCAGGGAAATTGTTCTTGAT
>UMEL01018265.1_pt1 | contig 10513 bp, 11 predicted proteins | sample 1964741 | NCBI WGS metagenome assembly UMEL01 (sample SAMEA4836019, study PRJEB28245) | human gut metagenome | biome: gut microbiome; material: fecal sample | place: Denmark | collected 2008
CTCCGTCATGCGTTGGTTCGAATCCAGCCACCCCAGCCACTTGTGAGTTCACTGCCTAATTAAGGCAGTTTTTTTTTATATTTTACTCAACAATTTTGTGGATAAAATTTTAGTTCTATGCTATACTAAAAGTTGAGAAAACTTAAGAAAATAAAGCAAAAAGAGGGAGGAAAGGCGAGTTGAGATATATAATAATACTACTGATTACTTTATCATCTTTTCTATTTGCAGATACAAAATTTGAAGATTTAAATAAGGAGCATTGGGCATATAAGTCTATAAACTCTTTAGTAGAAAAAGGGATAATAAAAGAGAATAGATATAAATTTAATGGAAATGAACCAGTTACTAGATATGAGTTTGCCGAGGGGCTAGCTAGAAGTGTTGATTATATGGATTTAAAAAAGGCAAATAAAGAGGATTTAAATATTTTAGAAGCACTGATGCTAGAGTTTTCTCAGGAGTTAAATAGAATAGGTTTCGATGCAAGCACTTTCAATGGTAGATTGGATAATATGAATGAGACAATTGAACTTTTGAGAGAGAGAGTAAATGAAAATGAAAAGCTGATAGATGAGTTACAAAAGAGAATAGAAGCTCTTGAAGATAAAAAATAAACTAGGAGGGAATATTAATGAAAAAACTGTCATTTGATTATTCTAAGGCACTTGGGTATGTAAGAGAAGAAGAATTATCTTTCATGAAAGAACAAGTATTGGCAGCAGAAAAATTTCTAAATGAAAAAACTGGAGCTGGAAATGATTTCTTAGGATGGATAGAGTTACCTACAAACTATGATAAAGCTGAATTTGAAAGAATTAAAGCTGCAGCTGAAAAAATTAAAAGGGACTCTGATATACTTTTAGTAGTTGGAATAGGGGGGTCATATTTAGGAGCAAGAGCTGCTATTGACTTCTTATCTCATACTTTCTACAACAACTTACCAAAGGATAAAAGAAAAGGAACAGAGATATTCTATGTAGGAAATAACATCTCTGGAGTGTATTTAAAGCACCTATTAGATATATTAGAAGGAAAAGATTATTCAATCAACGTAATATCTAAATCTGGAACTACTACTGAGCCAGCAATAGCTTTCAGAGTTCTAAAAAAACATATAGAAGAAAAATATGGAAAAGCAGAAGCTAAAAACAGAATATATGCAACTACAGATAAAGCAAAGGGAGCATTAAAGAAATTAGCTGATGAAGAAGGATATGAAACTTTCGTAATTCCTGATGATGTAGGAGGAAGATTCTCTGTTTTAACACCAGTTGGATTACTTCCAATAGCTTGTGCAGGAATTGATATAGATGAGCTTATGGCAGGGGCTAGAGAGGCTCAAAATGATTACAATGCACCATTTGAAGAGAATGATTGTTACAAATATGCAGCAATAAGAAATATCTTAAATAGAAAAGGTAAAAACATTGAGATGTTAATAAACTATGAGCCAAGATTACACTATTTTGGTGAATGGTGGAAACAATTATTTGGAGAATCTGAAGGTAAAGATGGAAAAGGATTATTCCCAGCAGCAGCAGATTTTTCAACAGATCTACACTCAATGGGACAATATATCCAAGATGGAAGAAGAGAACTATTTGAAACAGCTGTTTTAATAGAAAAACCAGAAGAGGATATAATAATTGAAGCTGAAGAAGTTGATCTAGATGGATTAAACTATCTTGCTGGAAAAGGAATGGACTTTGTAAATACTAAAGCTGCTCAAGGAACACTACTTGCTCACGTAGATGGAGGAGTACCTAACTTAGTAGTAACTGTACCAGAAGCTACTCCATTCCACTTAGGATACCTATTCTACTTCTTTGAAAAAGCTTGTGGAATGAGTGGATATATCCTTGGAGTAAATCCTTTCAACCAACCAGGAGTAGAGTCATATAAAGCTAATATGTTTGCTTTACTTGGTAAAAAAGGATATGAAAAGGAAGCTGAAATTTTAAATAAAAGATTAGAAAATAAATAAAATTAAAAATATAAAAAAAGAAAGAGGGATGTTATATCTATAACACCCCTTTCTTATGAAAAAGGAGAGATTATGAAATTTATTGAAGAGTTTAAAAAGTTTGCATTACGTGGAAACGTACTAGATATGGCAGTCGGGGTTATAGTAGGAGGAGCTTTCAGTAAGATAGTTTCAAGTATGGTTAACGATATAATTATGCCTATCATCGGAATATTTACTGGAAAAATAAATATTTCAACTCTAAGTTTAAAACTGCCATCAAGTATAGCAGGTGGAGATTCTGTTGTTGTAAAATATGGACAATTTTTACAAAACGTATTAGATTTTACAATAATTTGTCTATGTGTGTTCTTTATGATAAAAGTTGTAAATAAATTAGTTAAGAAGCAAGAAGATGCAAAACCAGCTCCAAAACCATCTAATGAAGAGCTTTTACTTACTGAAATTAGAGATATATTAAAGAATAAATAATTTTATATAAAAAAAGAGAAAGCATAAACTTTCTCTTTTTTAGATTATTTTAATATCTATTAATATTTTTCTCTTTTAATTGCATGATGGAATTGAGGCAAATAATCCCAGTTTTCTCTGATAATTTCATCAAACATTACTTTAACTTGGTGCCCACTATTAACAAGAGGATTTAAAGTTAAAGCATGTATTGCTTTATTATAGTTTCCAGTTACAGCAGCTTCTATTGTCATTTCTTCAAAGCATTTCATAAGTTGAAGAATACCTCTTGCTTCTTTAGGGAATGGATCTTGAGCAAATGGTTTTATACCATCTTTATAAACTCTAGCAGTAACTTCAACAGCACAGTTATCAGGTAAACAATCAATTACACCATTATTTTTTGTAGAAACTACAATAACAGTTCCTTTATCATTGTAAATAGAGTTGATTAATTCACAAGCTGCATCAGAGTAGTATTGTCCTCCTCTTTGTTCTAATTGTTTTGGTTTAATATTTAGATCTGGATCTTTATATAATTCAAATAGTTCTTTTTCAACTTTTTTAACTTGTTCTCCTCTAGTACCTTTTCCTGATTTTATATCAGCAACTTGAGCTCTATACATTTCATCAGTCATGTAGTAATATCTATGGTATCCACAAGGAATCATTCCTAAGTCTAATATTTGTTCTCTTACCCATGGTTCTTTTGTTCTAATATTAGCTGGAGTATTTTCTAAATCATTTAAAACTCCTTCAACCGCTTCTTTTGTTTTATCAACTCCATTAAGAAGTACTTTTCTTCCCCAGAAGAAATGATTTAGACCACCACAAATTAATTCTACTTCTTCATCTTTGGCATTTAGAGCTTGTACAACAGATTTTCTTACTCCGATAGGAACATTACATAATCCAGCTACTTTAATATTAGGATAATATTTAATAACAGATTCTGTTACCATTCCACTTGGGTTTGTAAAGTTAACTAGCCAAGCGTTTGGACAAAGTTCAGTCATATCTTTACAAATATCAAGGATAACAGGAATAGTTCTTAAAGCTTTAGTAAATCCACCAGCTCCATTTGTTTCTTGACCAATCATACCATATCTTAAAGGAATTCTTTCATCTCTTATTCTAGCTTCTAATAGTCCAACTCTAAATTGTGTTGTTACAAAGTCAGCATCTTTTAAAGCTTCTCTTCTATCTAAAGTTAAATGTATTTTAAATTTATCAGCTAATCCAGCTTTTTCTACCATTCTTTTAGCTAAAGCTCCAACAATTTCAAGTTTTTCTCTTCCATCTTCTATATCAACTAACCATAATTCAGTTACAGGTAATTCTGCATATCTTTTTATGAATCCTTCTATAATTTCTGGTGTATATGATGACCCTCCACCTATAGTTGCTATTTTTAGTTTGTGTGACATATAAATTCCTCCTTTTAAACCCTTTTATTATGTTAAGTTAAATTTTATCTTTTTTTATATATTTCAATTAATTCAGTAATCAATTCTCTAGCTAGTATTGATGTCATTAAATGATCTTGTGCGTGTACCATTAGTAGACTCATATCAGTTTTTTTTCCATCAGCTTCATTACAAATTAGTTGAGTTTGAATTTCGTGAGCCGCTAAAGTTCTTTTTTGAGACTCTTTTAATAATTCTTCAGCTCTGTCAAAATTTCCTTTCTTAGCTTCATTTAAAGCTTCATAAGCAAGACTTCTACCTTCTCCTGCATTTCCAACTAATGTCATAGCAATTGTTTCTAAATCCAAATTATTTTCCATATACCCTCCTTATTCCCCTTGTGTTTCTTCGAGATATTTTTGTTCATCATATATTTTAAAGAATGGATAATATATTATTGCTGGAACTATTAAAGTAATTAAAACTCCTAAAGTAGCTGAGATACTACCACTTGTTATTAAATATGCATAAATAGGTCCAGGTAATGTCCAAGGAACATTAACACCAGTTGTTATTCCGATTATTCCTAATTTTGTTCCCCAATATAATAAAGCTGTACTAATAACAGGAGAGATTATAAAAGGAATAACTAAAATTGGATTCATAACTATTGGAGTTCCAAAGATAACAGGTTCATTTATATTAAATATTCCAGGTCCTAATGACATTCTACCAATTTCTTTTAATTGTTTACTTTTAGCCATAAAAGCCATAAAGAATACTAAGCTTAAAGTTAGACCTGATCCTCCTAATTTAGAAGCATAGAAAATGAAAGCTGAGTTAGTAACATTTGGAATTTCTTGACCAAGTTGAAAAGCTAATCTATTTTCATCCATCATTTGTAACCAAATAGGTGTCATAACTGATCCAACAATTGTTGCACCATGAAGTCCCATACTCCAGAATACTTGAGCAGCAAATACTGATAGAATAGTTCCTAAAAATGAACCACCTAAAATAGTAAGAGGTTTACCAAGTATAATAGTTATAAAATTATGGATATGTTCAAAGTTAGTTAGTTCAAAACTAATTCTAATGATTAATGTTAATATTATAGTTATTAGAGCAGGAATTAATGCTGAAAAAGATTTACTTACAGCTGGTGGAACTGAATCTGGCATTTTTATTACTAAATTTTTATCTACAGCAAACTTAACCAATTGAGTTGTGCATACTCCAATAATTATAGCAACAAATAATCCCTTACTTCCAATAAGACCTACATTGATACCAGTTACGGTTATAGAAGTTTCTCCTACTTTATGTAAAATATTAAAAGGTGTTAATAATAGAAAAGCAGTTAATGATATAGCTCCACAAGATATAGGATCTACTTTTCTTTTTTCTGCAAGTCTATATGCTATTCCAATTGCTGCAATTAAAGACATAATATCATAAGTTACTTGAACAGGATAAAGTATCCTTTGTTTCCAAAGTTCTCCAAATATTTTATTCATGAAATCAGGATAACCTGGAATAGGTAAGTAACCAAATATTAGAAATATACTTCCAACTATAAGAAGTGGCATAGTAAGAGTCAATCCGTCTCTTATTGCTTGTAAATATATATTACTAGATATTTTCATAGCTACAGGTAAAAAATATTTTTCTAAAGTTCCGTTTAATTTATTAATTATTGACATAGTAATCTCTCCTAAAAATATTAATTTACATTTAAAGCTTTTAAAGCAGCTTCTAGAACTTTTGCTCCATTCATTGTTCCATAGTCTACCATATTTATAACTTCTACCTTTTTATTATATTCATTAGCTATGTTGCTCAAATCAGTATGTTTAAATCTAACTTGTGGTCCTAGTAAAAAAATATCAAATTCATTAACTTTTTCATTAAATTGTTCTACTGGACAAGCTTCAATTTTAACTTTGATATTTTTTTCTTCAGCTGCTTTAATCATTTTTGTAACAAGTAAACTAGTTGACATTCCAGCTGCACATAAAAGTAATATTTTTTTTTCCATAATAATTCCTCCTAAAATAACTTTTTAATTTTCTTGTTGTTTTCTATGCGTTTATAATACGATATATTTTAAAAAAAATCAAATTGAATAAAAAATAAGTGTTATTCGTTTTTTGACTTGAAAAATTACAATTTTATGTTAAAATTACACGTAAATAGTTTTAGAAATTCAGAAGAAAAAAGAATAATTGAAATTTTCGTCTAGTTTTTCTATAAAAAAGGGGGAAGAGTGGTTTGAAAAAAAGTTATTTTATAGAATTTTCGTCTCCTTTAGTTAAGGAAGAAAAAAAATTAATTCATTTTTTAATAAAAAGAGAGATGAAGCTATTATCATTAAAGTTTTTATTGGAAGAATTGGAAATACCAGAATTAAAAAATAGTAAATTATGTTTTATAGATAGGTTTGCTAAAAAAGGAATATATTTATGCTCTGATTCAGAAAAAATATATATTCCAATATTTAATTCATATCATTTAAAAGAAAATTGTGTTGAATTTTTCTTTAACTCTTTATTTTTAGAATATTTAAAAAATGAAGAAAAAATATTCCAATATAATTTACCTCAAATATTATTTTTTAAATATGATTTTTCAGTAAAATTTTTTTATAAAGTTATAAAACCTAATTTTTTAAATTCAAAAATAGAATTAAGTTTAGAAAAGTTTAGGGAAATTATAGATAAGGATAAATATAAGAGATTGTATGATATAAAGAGATTTTTAGTTGAACCAATAATAGAAGATATAAATATTTCGACAAATTTTAATGTTTCCTATAAAATTGAAAAAGAAAATGGAAAATATACTCTTGTTTTTTGTCTAAAAAATATTAAAATAGATGAAATAAAAAACTATGTACAAAATTTTTTAAGATTATATAAGTGCTATATATTAAATCCAGAAAAATTAAAATTTATAATTTTTGAAGCTATACAAACTCATGGTTATAACTATACTAAAAATAAATTGCTTCTAACTATAAAAAATAAGAAAAAATATAATTTAAAATTTGATGATATATTTGAAAAATTTTTAAATAATGAATTAGGAGAGTTTTATATAGTTTTAAAAAGTTTTGAGTGCCAGGTTAAGGATTTAGATCAGTTTAGAAAAATTATTTTTAAAGAACTATCATTATTGGATTTATCCGAGGTTATAACAATGGATTATAATACAAGTTTAACCAAAAATATTTTTTCTATGAAAGAAAAGGAGAAAATAGAGATAGTTAGTGAAAATTTAAAATTAGAACTTATATATAATTCAGTAGAAAAATCAAAAATTACTATATATTTGAAGTATACTAAATAAGGAAGAAGGAGGAAAGATGAAAAATCAGGCTGAAAAGTTGGAAAAAACACCATTGTTTAAGCTATTTTTAATTATGGCAGTGCCTTCAGTATTAGCTCAATTAATAAATGTACTATATAACATAGTGGATAGAATATATATAGGTCATATCAAAGATGTAGGATCTTTAGCTCTCACAGGAGTAGGAGTAACTTTTCCAATAATTATGGTAGTATCAGCTTTTAGTGCCTTTGCTGGACAGGGAGGAGCTCCACTAGCATCTATTGAACTAGGAGCTAGAAATTATAATAGAGCGGAGAAAATATTGGGAAATAGTGCAGCTCTATTAATAGTTTTTTCTATAGTATTAACTGTGTTCTTTCAAATTTTTAAAACACCACTGTTATACGCTTTTGGAGCTAGTGATAATGTGATAGGATATGCTCAAGATTATGTAGGGCTATATCTCTATGGGACTATTTTTGTTATGCTATCTTTGGGATTAAATACCTTTATAAGCGGGCAGGGAAACGCTAAAGTGGCTATGTTCTCAGTTTTAATAGGTGCTGTTACCAATATAATACTAGATCCAATATTTATATTTGTATTGGGAATGGGAGTGAAAGGGGCAGCTTTAGCGACAGTAATATCTCAAGCAATGAGTGCAATTTGGGTGGTATATTTTCTTATCTCGGAAAAGAGTGTTATTAAGTTGAGGTTAAAAAATTTATACTTTGATAGGGATATTTTAAAGAAAACAGGTATGTTGGGAATATCTCCATTTATTATGCAAAGTACAGAGAGTTTAGTATTATTAACTTTAAACTCTGGATTACAAAAATATGGAGGAGATATCTATGTAGGGTCTATGTCTATCTTAACAAGTGTTTTACAGCTGATTACTGTACCGGTAAGTGGAATTACCCAAGGGATACAACCAGTAATAAGTTATAACTATGGGGCAGGAAATAGAAAAAGGGTTCTTCAAACATTTAAAGGAATGTTGGGAGTATGTTTGACTGTAACTGTAGTAATGGGAGGAATTGGAGTAATTTTTCCAGGAGTATATGTGGGGATTTTTACAGAGCATAGAGAGCTTTTTGATTTAACTTCGAAGTTTATGCCAATATTTATTTTAGGAATGGTAATATTTGGGATTCAACAGGCTATACAGGGAACTTTTTTAGCTTTGGGACAAGCTAAATACTCAATCTTCATAGCTCTTTTAAGAAAGGTAATATTACTTGTTCCATTAGCTATTATACTACCATTTTTTATGGGAGTAAAAGGGATATATTATGCAGAACCAATCGCAGATATCAGTTCTGTAACTATAGCATCAATTACCTTTCTTTTAACTTACAAAAAAATATTGAAGGCTAGAAAGAAATAGAGATATAAAAAGAGAGTACTAATTGTCATACTAGTAAATAATTTGGCTTTTTAGTATTTTCTTTTTTATTATTGCTTATATACATATAAAGATAAGTTATATTTAAGCTAAGGAGAAAAATATCAGTAAAAAATATAATTGGGCTTTTAAAAAATATACTATTTTAAAAAGGGTTTGAAGTCAAACTTTAATAGAAAAATTCTTAAAATTATGGTACAATATGAGATAGACTAAATAAAAAATTAAGGAGTTGTAAAAGATGGAAGAGGTAAAAATATCAACTGAATTTATAAAGTTAGATCAATTTTTAAAATGGGTAGGAGTTTGTGATACAGGAGTAGATGCAAAGTTCTTTATCCTAGATGGAAATGTAAAGGTAAATGGAGAGGTTGAGTTAAGAAGAGGTAAAAAGCTATATCCAGGAGATAAAGTTGAAGCAGCTGGACAAAGTTTCTTAGTTAAGTAAATTTATATTGAATAGTAGGGTGGATTAAGCTTTGGAAATATTAGAGATAAATTATGTAAATTTTAGAAATTTAATTGATAGTAGTGTCAAATTTTTTCCAAAACTTAATCTATTTTTTGGAAAGAATGGACAGGGAAAAACTAGCTTACTAGAGGCTGTATATTTCAATGCCACTGGAAAGAGTTTTAGAACTTCAAAGGCTTCAGAGATGATGAGATATGGAGCTCAAAGGACAGGAGTCTACATAGTATATAGAGATAGTATTGGAGAGAAGACTCTCACAGTTAAATTTAATGAAAATAGAAAAGAGTATTATTATAATAATAAGAAGGTACCATATGATGAGTTCTATGGAAAGCTAAATGTTGTAACCTATATACCAGAGGATATTGTTTTAATAACAGGTTCTCCATCTATAAGGAGGAGTTTTTTTGACGGGGAGATAGCACAGACTAACAGTGAGTATTTCCAAGATTTAAAAAATTATAATAAGTTATTGAAGATAAGAAATAAATATCTAAAGGAGCAAAGGACAAAGGATAGTGAGTATTTAGTATATGAGGAAGAATTTATAAAGTATGGAGCTAAAGTTATAGAGAAGAGATTGGAGTATGTACAAAAAATTTCAATAATTCTTAATCTCAATTATAGAAAACTTTTTGATAGTAAAAAGGAGCTAAGCTTAACCTATGATTCTCACTTGGGAAATATAAAGAAACTTTCTCTAAAGGAGATTGAGGAGCTATTGAGAGAGAGGATAAGAAAGGTTTTTTCACAGGAGAAAAGGTATGGATTCTCTCTATGTGGTCCACAAAAAGATGATTTTTTATTTATTTTAAATGGACATGAGGCTAAGTCAACAGCTTCACAAGGGGAGAAAAAATCTATAATCTTTTCATTAAAACTATCAGAGATAGATATGGTAATAAGAGATAGAAAGGAAAATCCTGTTCTTATAATAGATGATATCTCTTCATACTTTGATTCAAATAGAAAGGATAGTATACTAAACTATTTAGAGAAGAGAAATATTCAGGTATTATTAAGTTCTACTGGAGAGTTAGGAATAGACTCAAAAAATTTCTATGTGGAGAGTGGTGAGATAGAGTATGGCAGAGAAGTTGAGTAATGTTAGTGAGATGATAGATACTGCAGTTGGAAAGAGCAAAAGATTAAAAGAGGGAATTTTAAAGGCTGAATGGGAAAAGATAGTCGGTAAAATTTGTGAGAAGTGTCAGCCAGATTATATAAAAGATGGAATTTTATATGTTAGGGTAGAAAGTACTTTTTTTATTCATCATTTAACAATGGAAAAGAGTAAGTATATAGAGAAGATAAATAGTTATTTTGATGAAAAAGTAGTAAAGGATATTGTTGTAAGAACAGGAAATCTAGATGAGAATAGAGATGAGTACCTCAATAGAGAGAGTGAGGATGAAGTGGCAGAGAATCCAGAGCCTCATATAAAAAAAGAAGAGGTATTA
>UMEL01034390.1_pt1 | contig 10498 bp, 8 predicted proteins | sample 1964741 | NCBI WGS metagenome assembly UMEL01 (sample SAMEA4836019, study PRJEB28245) | human gut metagenome | biome: gut microbiome; material: fecal sample | place: Denmark | collected 2008
AATAATAGCCAGTACCCAAAGGATACAGTTTTTCTTCTTTTCATCTTCTTCTCTCTTGTGGATCAGATCATTGATACGGCTGGTATTCATCAGTTCTTCTACACGGCTTAAAGCCTCTTTTCCCATGGTATCCCATCTTTCTCTGTCAAATCTGTTCATAGCAGGTCCATCCTTTCTGCACTTATTTTCCTTGTTATTTAGTATACCATAAACTCTTACTTTTTACTACTGTTTTCAGACACGTTCCAGCTTTGCAAATCCCGCTAACATCTTCTTCTGGCCACCTTTGTCAAACTCTACCGTGATTTCATAATCCCTTGCCCCGTCTATGATCTCTTTTACAGTTCCTTCGCCAAATTTTGCATGTTTTACACGGTCCCCTTCTTTGTAGTCAAGGGATGCTGCTTTCTGGACTGTAAATGTCTTTCCAAAGCCCGGCTTTTTCTTTGGCTCTAAGCTTTGCATGCTGCTGCCAAAACCGCCCATTCCAGAACTTTTACTGCTTCCCGTTGGTGATGCTGTTTTAGAAGCATAGGCATTATATCCCATTCCAAACCGGCTGACACCGCTTTTAGTGCCCTGGTTCCATGGAAGTCCTGACTCGTCAAAGTCATCCTGCTTTCCTTTTCCAAGGACCGGCTGCAATTTATCCGTATCTAAAAGTTCCGGCGGGATCTCATTAATAAAGCGGCTTGGCTTGGACCATCTGGTCTCTCCGTTTACCATGCGCTGTCTGGCTGCTGTGAGCACCAGTTCCTTCTTTGCCCGGGTGATACCTACATAACAAAGCCTGCGCTCTTCTTCCATTTCTGTCTTATCACCTGACATAATAGACATCATTCCCGGGAACAGACCGTCCTCCATACCTACCAGGTACACCTTTGGAAATTCCAGGCCCTTGGCACTGTGAAGGGTCATTAAGGTTACCCTGTCTTCCGAGTCATCTACATTGTCAATGTCCGCAACCAGTGCCACCTGTTCCAAAAATTCATCCAGTGTAGGATGTTCACTGTCTTCTTCATAGGCAGCTGCCTTATTGATCAATTCCTCAATATTTTCCAGACGGGTCTGGGCCTCGATCTCGCCCTCTTCCTGAAGTTCCTCTTCATAACCCGTATCTTCCAGAATATGATCGATCAGATCTTTAATAGAGTACTCTTCTGAATGTGCCATCGCCCGGAAGGCTTCCATCTGGGCAATAAAACGGCTGATCTTTTCTGCCGCCTTACCGATACCCGGGATCTGTTTTGCCTCTTTTAAAGTATCATAAAAGCTCATTCCGTGTTCTGACGCAAAAGCAGTTACTCTTCCAATGGTGGTAGCTCCGATCCCCCGTTTCGGCACATTGATGATACGGATCACGGAAAGGTCATCCACTCCATTTGCAATAGTCTTTAAATACGCCAGTACATCCTTGATTTCTTTTCTCTGATAGAAGTTGACTCCTCCCACCAGTCTGTAAGGGATATTATAGAAAATACACCGTTCTTCTATCAGTCGTGACTGTGCATTGGTCCTGTAAAGCACTGCCTGATCCTGATAGGAATATGAACTGTCACGGATCTGGCGGGCTACAAAATCCGCCTCATCCCTTGCTGTATCAAACTGCTTAAATAAGATCTTGTCTCCTTCACCGTTGGCTGTCCACAGAGTCTTATCCTTTCGCCCGAAGTTATGACGGATCACTCCATTTGCCGCATCCAGGATATTCTGGGTAGAACGGTAATTCTGCTCCAGTTTGATCACCTTTGTGCCTGGGAATGTATGTTCAAAACTTAAGATATTCTGGATATCCGCACCTCTGAACCGGTAAATAGACTGGTCATCATCACCCACTACGCAGAGATTGCGGTACTTGGAAGCCAGGAGGCTTACCAGCTTAAACTGGGCCATATTGGTATCCTGGTACTCGTCTACCATGATATATTTAAAACGTTCCTGGTAATAGTCCAGTACCTGCGGGTTATTCTGGAACAGTTCTACAGTCTTAACGATCAGGTCATCAAAGTCCAGGGCATTATTTTTGCGCAGCTGCTTCTGGTATTCTTTATAGATCTCCCCTGTCTTCTTTTCCCTGAAATCCGCTCCTGCATTTAACAGAAACTCTTCCGGAGTGATCAGCTTGTCCTTTGCAGAAGAAATAGCTGCCAGGACAGACCGTTCTTTAAACTGTTTGGTATCAACATTCATTGCCTTAAACACCTGACGCATCAGGGTCTTCTGGTCATCACTGTCATAAATGGAAAAACTGGTGGTATAGCCCAGACTTTCAATATGACGGCGCAGGATGCGCACACAGGAAGAATGGAAGGTGCTGACCCATATACTCTCTGCCCCAAAGCCAACCAGGTCATCCACACGTTCCCGCATTTCCCCGGCTGCTTTATTGGTAAAAGTGATCGCCATGATGTTCCATGGATTTACCCCACATTCATCGATCAGATAAGCGATCCTGTGGGTCAGGACCCTTGTCTTTCCGGAACCGGCGCCTGCCAGTATAAGAAGAGGGCCGTCTGTATGTAAGACTGCCTCTTTTTGTTTTGGATTTAATGTATCATAAATGCTCATATTATTACCGCCTTTTTTTCTCTGGAGTCATTATAACATCCCTGTACCTATCCTGCAAGCAGGCACAAAAACAAATGTTCTCCCTAAACACAAAAATGCCATGTTCCAGGCGTTCTCCATACAGCCTGAAACACGGCATTCTGTTCTTATTTTCTCCGAACCCTTTAATAAAGATCGGTCATTTTCATTATTTAGCCCTTTACAGCACCTTCCATCATACCTGCTTTCTGGAAACGTTCCAGGATCAGATACAGTATAATGATAGGAATGATAACTAATGTGGTACCTGCAAGGATAACAGGCCATGGTGTAGACAAACCTTCACTGACTGGCAGTAAGGAAATGGTTACCATCAATGTGTATTTTGCCTGTTTTCTTAAGTAAAGTAATGGCCAGAAGAAGTCATTCCATCTTGCGATCAGTGTGATCGCACCCCAGGAAGCCATAGCCGACTTGATAACCGGAAGGATGATCTTCATAAAGATACCAAAATCCGTACAGCCGTCAATTCTGGCTGCTTCTACCAGTTCATCCGGAACATCGGTGATATACTGGTTCATGTAGAAGATACCAACTGCTGTTGCAATTCTTGGGATAACTAAAGACCAGAGGCTGTTGATCAGTCCCACTTTTTTCATGATGATGAACAGTGGTACAGAACCAACTTCCGGCGGTACCAGCATGGTAGCAATTACAAAATAGAATAAAACTGTCTTTCCCGGGAATTTATACTTTGCAAAAGCAAAACCTGCCAGTGCACAGAAAAACAGGGAAGTTACAGTACCCATAATGGTGGTAAATACACTGTTAAATGTATTCTGGCCTACAGGGATCATCTCAAACAGACGTTTGAAATTGCCCAGTGTAGGATGAGTTACAAGAATTGAGTTAAAGCCGGTAATGCTTTCAGAAGTGTCTTTGATAGAGATCAGGCACATCCATACAATAGGGAACAGACATACAATAGTGATCAGCACCAGTACCCCATATGTGATCGCGGAAGACATTGCTTTTTTATGGTTCATGTCGGTTCTCCTTTCCTAAATTTCTCCCTGCTTATGACGCACGATAAACTGGATCACAGATATAACGATCAGGATCAGGATCAGTACTACGCCAATAGCAGATGCATATCCCATGTTAAATACATTGAAACCAGACTCATACATGTACTGGAACAGGGATGTATTGGATGTACCAGGACCTGGCAGGATATAGGACTCATTGAACAGTTTCCACATATCTACAGTCAGAGTCACGGAACAGAAGAATAAAATATTCTTTAAAGATGGCAGTGTGATGTACCAGAACTGCTGAAGTCCGGTTGCTCCATCTACAGTTGCTGCCTCATAGTAATCTTTTGAAATGTTCAAAAGACCGGATAACAGGATCATGGTAAACCATGGTGTATATCTCCACACATTCAGGATGATAACAGGGATCTTGGAATACGTGGTACTTGTAAGCCACGGGATCTTACTGCCACCAAATATGGTAAGCAGTTCATTAAACAGACCTACATTTTCATCAAACAGCATACGGAAAATAAGTCCCATAGCGATGGCTGCACAGATATTTGGCAGGAATGTAGCTGTTTTGAAAAATGCTCTTGCGCTGTTGCTCTTTAAAAAACGGCTGTTTAACAGACATGCAATCAACAGTGCACAGAATAAAATAAAGACGAGGCCTGTCAGCCAATAGACAACTGTATTTCCAAGTGACTCCCAGAACATGTTGTCAACCATCATTTTCTTGTAATTGCCCAGACCGGAAAATTCCGGATCCCCAATTCCCTTCCAGTCAGTAAAACTGATGTAGAATGTCCATATGGTAGGAACCAGCTGGAATACGAAAAACAGGATAAAAAAGGGCAGAATAAACAGATAGGGAGCTTTATACTTTTTCAGTGCCTTAAGCATGTTCTACCTCCTCCTTTAGTTACGCCAGGCGGTCTTCTGTCAGTAAACCGCCTGGCTGTTTATAAATAGATTATTTAACGATCTCGGCTTTTCCGATCTTAGCCTTTAAGTTCTTGTCCATGTTTGCAATTGCTTCATCCATGGTCTGGTTGCCTGCAACATAGTTCTCTAACTCTGCAGAAATGATCTCATCTGCTTCAGCATCCTGAGGAGTTACAACCAGGTTCTCTGCGCCATTCTCCAGGCACTTACCTTCCATTTCACGGAAGGACATTCCGCCGTAGAAATCGGATGGTTCTTTCCAGAAGTCAGACTGTAACAGTTCCTTGGAAACAGGGTTGGAATAAGGAGCATTCTGCTCTTCCATGGACTTAACCCACTCTTCTTTTGCAGCTCCGTCAAAGGTGAAATCATACCACATCATACGGAACAGTTCGGAATAAGGATTGTCACCTTTTTCAATGATACCCATGTACTGGGAAACAGGAGCACCTGCCTTGTTTACACCCTCAAATTCAGGTGCGGACATAACTCTCCAGTCACCCTTGGTAGCTTCACAGTTCTTACGCATGAACTCATCCCAGAAAGCGCCGATGCAGAAAGTAGCAACCTGCTTTTTGTTGATTGCATCATACAGAGCCGGCTCCATGATGGTGGTCTTTAACAGAAGTCCTTCTGTATTCATAGTATCAAGAGCGCCTAAAGCTTTCTTGGTTCCTTCGTCAGAACCGATCACAACTTCACCGTTCTCATCCCAGATCTTAGCACCTGCAGATGGCATTAAACCACGACGTCCCCAGTATCTCCAGGTCTTACTGGTAGGATCGATATAAGATAAGTAAACTTCTCCGTTGCTCTTTTCCTTTAACTGACGTCCAGCTTCGATATAGCCGTCCATAGTCTTCATCATTTCTGGATCAATGCCATACTCATCGAAAATAGCTTTGTTGTAGAACAGAACCTGAGGTCTTACAGAGTCAGGCAGTGCATAGATGTGACCGCTGATGGTTGCATCTGTAGTTGCACCATCTACCATCTTGTCAATAAGTGGGGTCAGGTACTCTGTCTCATCCTTTAATAAACCTGCCTTTGCAAGGTCCTGGATGGTAACAGGGTCTAACATAGCTGCATCCGGAAGGTCATCGGTAGCACCGGAAAGTGCGGTCATTGTGATCTTCTCACGGATATCAGCGGTACCCTTGGTCTGTACAAACTCGATCTTAACATCCGGAGCGATGTCTCTGTGGTTGTCCAGCCAGGTCTCAAACCACTGCTGTCTGTACTGTGGATTACCCATTGCATATACAGTTACTGTACCAGCCGGGAATACCTGCTTCTCGCCAGATGCTTCTGCACTGGTCTCCTCGCTCTTTTCCTCTGCCTTGGTCTCTTCAGCGGCTTTTGTGTCAGCTGTACCTGCGGTATCCTTGGAACCGCCTCCGCATGCGGTCAGTGCTCCGGCTGCCATCACCATTGCTCTCTTCTTCATATATCTTCCTCCTTTTTTTAATATTATCTCTAATATTATTAATAATGATGTTAAATGAATTATAGCATTGCCAATGATATATGTCAAATAGTTTTTGTGCAATTTATTTTATTAATCTTTATTTTTCTGTTTTTGTTTTATTTGTTTTTTACAGTGTATTTTTTAAGTTGCTCTTAATATTATGTGTATTTTCACCTTCACTTCTTTAGCTGTTTTACGCGTGAACTTATTAAAGTAACGTTACATCGAAACATTATAAACCATTTCATTCAAAAAATCATCAACATTTTATTCTTGTCATATAGTATTCAATACTATATAATATATATAGCAATGTTACAATATAAACCGAGGTGACTTTTAATGAAAACAAATGAAGAACGGCTTCAGGATCTTTTCGCCTATCTTGACAGACAGACCCACGTACAACCGGAAGAGATCCCCAATATTGACCTGTATATGGATCAGGTCACAACCTTTATGGAAGAACATTTAAAGAACACCAGACGGTATGAAGAAGACAAGGTCCTTACCAAGACTATGATCAATAATTACGCAAAAAATAATCTTCTCCCACCACCTGTTAAAAAGAAATATTCCAAAGAACACATGCTCATGCTGATCTTTATCTACTATTTTAAGAGCCTGTTATCTTTCAGGGATATTGAAGAACTGTTTAAGCCTATCACCGCCAAACATTTTACAGGTCATGGTTCCAGTCTTTCATTGGAAGACATTTACAGAGAAGTATTTACATTAGAAGAAAGTGAAATGTCCTCTATTAAAACAGATATCGCCTCTAAATTCCAGAAAGCAATGGATACATTCCAGGATGTTTCTGAGGAAGACGGCGACCAGGATTACCTGAAATTATTTTCCTTTATCTGTGAACTTTCCTTTGATGTGTATATGAAAATGCAGATGATCGAGCAGCTGACAGACCAGCTTCGTGCAGAACGTCCGGACCCCAAAAAGAAATAGTTTTTTCTCCCACAAAAATAATTTTTCCATATTTTACCAATTACATCCCCGATTTCTGAAGGTGACTTACGTTATCTTCAAAAACCGGGGATTTTCGTTATTCTCCCTTGAAATAAGCGCTTACATTTTTTTTGTTCATACATAAATTTTTTTGAGATTGTTGTTGCTTTTTGTTTATTTTATGATAAAATAAAAGTATAAATGGTCGGTTTATTATTCGTTTTAACAACTTATTTGTTCCTACCTTGAAAGGAGATTATACATATGTCTACATTCTTTGTAAACGGCAAGTCTGTGACAACTACACGTAAGCAGTCCCTGTTACGGTTCCTGCGTGACGAGCTGAAACTGACTTCCGTAAAAGACGGATGCAGTCAGGGTGCCTGCGGTGCCTGTACCGTTATCATTGACGGTGAAACCTGTCGCGCCTGTGTTCCTACCACGGACACCTTAGAGGGCCGCAACATTATTACCGTAGAAGGCCTTACTGACTGGGAATCCAAAGTTTACACCTACGCTTACGGGGAAGCAGGTGCTGTACAGTGCGGTTTCTGTATCCCTGGCATGGTTATGTGTACCAAAGCACTGTTAGATAAAAATCCAGATCCGACAGAAGCTGAGATACGCTATGCCATCCGCAACAACTACTGCCGCTGTACCGGTTATGTAAAGATCATTGCTGCGATCCGTCTGGCAGCCAAGATCAAACGTGAAGGAATTATCCCGGAAGACAGCGCAACTGACTGGAAGATCGGTTCCAGAGTCCATCGTCTGGACGTAGAAGAAAAAGTTTTAGGATATGGCAAATATCCGGACGACTTCTATTTTGACAACATGTGCTATGGCTCTGCTGTACGAAGCAAATATCCAAGAGCTCGTGTGCTTTCTATTGATATTTCTGCAGCAAAAGCACTTCCTGGTGTTGTGGCTGTACTTACTGCAGAAGATGTTCCTGGTGAAAATCTGGTTGGACACTTAAAGCATGACCAATATACACTGATCCCGGTAGGCGGTCTGACCCATTATCTGGGAGATGCCATTGCCCTGGTGGTTGCTGAAGACAGAGAAACTCTGGAGAAAGCAAAGAAACTGGTAAAAGTTGAGTATGAGGTACTTCCGGCTATCCACAACATTGAAGAAGCAGCTGCACCAGATGCACCTTTAGTATATGATGAGGAAACCTCCAATGTACAGGCTTACAAACATGTCTGTCGCGGCAATGCTGAGGAAGCCATCAAACATGCAGCACACGTTATTTCCCATCACTTTGAGACTCCGTGGACTGAGCATGCTTTCCTGGAACCGGAATGTGTTGTTTCCTATATGGACAGTGACGGCGATGTGTTCCTGATCACTACTGACCAGTCTTCCCATACTACCCTTCACGAATGTACCAGACTGTTAGGGAGCAAAAAAGTCAAGGTACAGAATGCCTTAGTTGGCGGCGGTTTCGGCGGCAAAGAGGATATGTCCGTTCAGCATCACGCTGCACTGATGACCTACTGCACAGGCCGTGCTGTAAAAGTAAGCCTTACAAGAGCAGAGTCTCTCCTGGTACATCCAAAGCGTCATCACTTTGTTATGGATTTCACCATGGGCTGTGATGAAAACGGTAAGATCATGGGCGTTAAGGCAAAAGTTGCTTCTGATACAGGTGCTTTCGCTTCCCTTGGCGGTCCTGTTCTGGAACGTGCATGTACCCACGCTGCAGGTCCTTATGCTTATGAAAACTTTGAGATTGAGGGAACTGCTTATTATACAAACAACCCGCCAGCCGGTGCTTTCCGCGGTTTCGGCGTAACACAGACCTGTTTTGCAGTAGAAACTCTTCTGAACATGATGGCAGATGAGATCGGTATCACTCCTTGGGAGATCCGCTACCGCAATGCCATCCGTCCGGGCGGCGTTCTTCCAAACGGTCAGATCGTAGATAATTCCACCGGTCTGGTTGAAACACTGGAAGCTGTAAAAGAAGAATATGACGCTGCTGTAGCTTCTGGTAAAGCCGTTGGTCTTGCCTGTGCTATGAAGAATGCCGGTGTCGGCGTTGGTATCCCTGACTGGGGCCGTGTAAAACTAATCGTAGAAGATGACGCAAAACTGCACATCTATACCGGTGCTTCCTGTATTGGACAGGGACTTGGTACCGTCCTGGTACAGATGGTAGTTACAAATACTGACCTGACAAGAGACCAGATCGTATATGAGCGGAGCAACACCTGGATCGCACCTGACTCCGGTGATACTTCCGGTTCCCGCCAGACTTTAGTTACCGGTGAAGCCTGCCGCCGTGCCTGCGAAAAGGTAATGGAAGCAAAGAACGCCAGCGAACATCATTCCTTAGATGACCTGAAGGGACAGGTATTCTACGGTGAATACCTTGCAAAGACAGACCCGTTAGGAGCTGACGTACCAAACCCTGTATCCCACGTAGCTTACGGTTATGCTACCCAGATGTGCATCATCGATCCAAAGACCAAGAAGATCGAGAAAATGGTTGCCGCCCATGATGTAGGTAAGGCAGTAAACCCATTATCCTGCGAAGGCCAGATCGAAGGCGGTGTCGTTATGTCTATGGGATATGCTTTAAGAGAGCGTTATCCAATTGATGACAACTGCAAGCCTATTGAAAAATATGGTTCTTTAGGTCTCTTCCGCGCTCATGAAGTACCTGAGATCGAAGCCATTGTTATTGACAAACCTGGTCTGAATGTAGCCTGCGGAGCCATCGGTATCGGAGAGATCACTTCTATCCCTACTGCTCCGGCCATTACAGACGCTTACTATCGCTGTGACGGAGAACGCCGCTACAGCCTTCCAATTTCAGGAACACCTTATGAAAGGAGATTCTAATCATGGCTGTTAAAAAGAAATTTCCATATCGTTCTGCTTTTGTAGCCTGCAACGGCGGATGTCATGTAACAGAAGGCTCCAGCTGTTCCTATGGCTGTATCGCCTGCGGAAAATGTGTAGAAAGCTGTAAATTCGGTGCCATCCATCTGAATGAACATGGCGTAGCTGAAGTAGATGAAGAAAAATGTATCGCCTGCGGACGCTGCACCAGAGAATGTCCTCAGCACATCATCCACTTACACGACTGTGCCAATACCATTGCTGTTAAATGTTCCAACAAAGATAAAGGCAAAGACGCAAGAGGTGTCTGTGCCGTCAGCTGTATCGGCTGCGGCATCTGCGAAAAGACCTGTACTGCCAGTGCCATCCACGTAGAAGACAACTGCGCAGTGATTGATGAAGCATCCTGCTTAAGCTGCGGTATGTGTGCAGTGAAATGTCCACGGCATGCAATCTATGATTTACGAGGAATTTTTACGAAAGTGAGATAAATATAGCATTGGAACCCCGCCTGGCAGCGGGGTTTCGTGCATATACTCAGGATTTTTCCGCTGTTGGCGGAAGACTTGCAATTTCCCAGCTGCTGACGGGCTTGCGTGCATATACACACGCTTTCCCGCCGCCAGGCGGAGAAAGTCAGCTGCCATTAAAAAATAGGCTTCGCCTATTCAACTCCCCTGCCCCTCAA
>UMEL01026760.1_pt1 | contig 10463 bp, 6 predicted proteins | sample 1964741 | NCBI WGS metagenome assembly UMEL01 (sample SAMEA4836019, study PRJEB28245) | human gut metagenome | biome: gut microbiome; material: fecal sample | place: Denmark | collected 2008
TCTGTTGTTGTCAAGTCTTTGACCTTTCCAGAATTGAAGTGCTTTTTCCGAAGTGCAATCGCACCTTTACTAAGAGACTTCTCCGACACCTTTTCGTTTACTACAGATCCGGCAAGAAGGACAAAACCCTCCGTTGTAACGATGCCGGTAGCTTTAGCAGCACCAGTGCTTAGATAAAGAATTTCATCATCTTGGGTGGAGCTTGATGTGTTTTGAACCGTAGGCTCAAGAACTTTATATCCCAATGCATTTATCAGGACTCGCACATTGTCAATGAACTCCTCCATTGCTGCAATATGAGCTTCTTTCATAACGGTACGACTGTAGGTGTTTTTAGTTAACACATTATATCGTTTGCACTCACGAGCAATCTGAACGAAACGGTCTTCAAGATAACGGATGAGAGCTTTGTTCAAATCACGACCTAAAAAGATAACCGCTGTTGTCCAGTAGAATTTCTCCTTTTCGGCATTGTAATCCCGAATGTGCTGGATGAGCCTATCTTGTACAGTTTCGGATTCTCCGATATAGACGGAATCGGTATCATCTTCCTCTTTGCAGAACAAAAAATACACTCCGGCTCCATTAATATCGTCTCGTTTACAATCAGCAACTTCAATACGAGGTATTTTTATTGCTTTGCCGTTCCAGTTGGATAGTTCCGCAATTATTAAACTATCTGCTGTTCCGTTTGCGAGGAACAGTTCTATTGATTTTCCATATGCCATGCTTTTTTCTCCTCGTTCGTAGATTATGTTTCTTCAAATAGTTTAGGCCTATTCAGAGCAATCAATTCCGCCTCTGTCCGTGCGTCATTATTTTTGCATTCCAAAAGAGTGCGGCGAAGTTTCAATCCTTCGTCCGTTTTGAAAATATACTCCGGGTGATCTTTGATGTAGTTTGCGGATTCGCGGGAGAAGCCGTTCCTCTGCAGGAACACCGTTATTTCATTTGTTGTACCGTACTCTACGAATTCATACCAGTTGTTGTCATCAAGAGAATGCTCACCGTTGATGGCTATGTACATATTGGAGAACCGCAGGAAATAGTTTGATATGCTGAAGAGGATAACATTTTCGATAACCTCCAGCGTATCGGCAAATACTACATTACGATGTTCGGGACCATCGTCAAAATATGACGGAGTATAGTCATTCAGCCAGAACTTTTCCGGGTTGTCTTTCATGTAATCAATCGCTTTTCGCATGATATAGCTCAATCCGTGACCTTCCATCCATTGAGAGAGGATTACGGCATACCAGCTTAACTTTGCGTGTTCGCCAGCCTTATTCCGCTTACCAAGAGTTCCAAACTCATATTTGTCCCAATTAAAGATGCGGCTCAGTTCTTCCAAAAATCCGAGCACAACAGGATGAGAGAATCTGCCGCCCTGAGATTTCGGATAGTGCGTTCCATTTCTGATTGCAGCCGCAAGCCTTCTTGACTGGTCGGCAGAAATATTGATATCACTGTCAATGAACTCCTTCTGTCCCTCAAACTTCTCACGAATGGTCTGCTCACTGCCTTCTGGCATAAATGCAGCGAATTCACGGCGAACAAGGCTATCCCTGTCATCCATTATATCCTTTAGAAGAATCAGACCGAACTTCCGCATCATGATGTATTCTTCTTCCGGCTGCTTCTGGCTCTTTGTATCGTAAGGTTCAATTTTGGAACTGCCGGAAAGAAGTGTCTCCACAACGTGCTTTTTCAGTTTTGGTTTCAGTTCCTGCACAATGGAAAGTCTCTGATCGGGAATAGGTTCACGTAAAAGGCGGACATATTCTTTTTCGGTTACCTGCTCTCCATCGCTGATGAAGAATACATTGCCATAAAGATTGAACTTGATTCGCCCAACACGACCGATGAGATTACGGAATTCCACGCTTGTCATCTGCGGTCTGCCACTACGATAGTTCGTAATGAAAAGATTATCCGCAGGCAGATTAACACCCTCTATCAGAGTGCTGGTGCAGAACATTGCGGTGATTTTGCCTTCTTTGAAGAGCTTCTCTATTCTCTGGCGAATTGAAGCAGGAAGGTAGCCGATGTGGTATGCGATACCCTTGCGTATGAGTTTCGTCAGATAGTAATCGCCATGCACCTGGTCCCTGATATCATTCGCCAGTTGCTTCAGATCGTCATCATCAATATCATCTTTTCCTTCGGCAAAGGCTCTGGCTGCTTCGATTGCACCGTTCTTTCCGCTGAAATAAGCAATATTACGCTTGCGTTCATTCAGCGGCTTGTTTCGGTCGAAGGCAGTCATAATATTCATAAAATCCACGACCGACATGGTGGCATTCCCATATTTGCACACAAAGATGGTGTCCTGCGTGTGGTCATTGAAAATGCGTATGGATTTTGTTTCCTGACTTATCAGAAATTTGAACTGCGTAACCGGCGCAAATGTAGAAGAGATGGCATTTTCTTCACCTTTCTGTGCTTCGGTTACCAGTTTCAGATAGACTTCTGGGTTTGGAATGTTGGGGGAAGCAAAGATGAAATGTGGCATGGGCTTTTGCTGTGCAAGCATATCGACCGTTTTGTAGTAAAAAGGTCCCCGGCTGTTTCTGCCGGTCATCTTGTGAGCCTCATCTATAAAAATATAGTCTATTTTGAACTCGGGTTTGCTGATTAGAAGGTATAACAAACGCTCCGGCGTCATCACAAGAATAAAATTGTGATCCTCTTCAAGAGAATAATCACTTGCCGCTGTGACTACGCTATAATTCATTTCTTCCAGCAGCTTATCCAGTCCCTTGACCGTATCTTCTCTGACCTCGTTAATCAGAGCTTTGGTAGGGACTATCCGGGCGAAATTCAACTTTTCACCTTTTTGGATTTTGTCTTTAATGAAGACCTCCATGATAAAAGATTTGCCCATAGAGGTCGGCGCCGAATAACTGAATGCACCATTATTCAGCTGATCATAAATGTTTTTCTGCGGAATAAAGAAGCGCTTGTCCCTTTCCGCAGGGATGGACAGATAATCACTTATGAATGTTGCGTAGGCTTTCTCCTGAAGCGTAGTTTCAGTATAGCCGGATTTATATGTTGTTCTGGCAATCTCTGTGCCACGGAAGTTGCCGATGCTCGAAAGAACAGAACCGGCATAATATGCAACATCCTCATTGTCCGGCTCCAGTTCAAGAAGAAGCGTGATGATAGCCTGCGCCCACATTTTATGATCATCGGATTTTGTAGGATGCGTGGACTTGGAAAGAAGGTCTGCAAATCGCAGAGCCGCCTCCACATCGACCTGCCGTGCTTGCTGAAATCCCTCAAGGTGCAGCTTCAAGATGGCATAGTTGTAGAGCATATTGTCGTACAGAACATTGAGGAAGTCGTTATCATCAATGCTTCCGAATATGGCATCGCCGAGCTTCGTTTTCTGGACATCACTCATAAGACAACAGCTCCCTTCATAACATGATCCATTATTTCGCTCTTGTTGGTTTCTGCATCCATAAAGGGAAGAATATAGATGTAGAAGGAATGCATATCAAGGCCATTGCTCTTTATCTTGTTTGCTATGTACCCGGCGTGACGCTGAATATCCTCTGTCATCTTTTTCGTAACGAGCTGATCATATTCGATTTCCGGGTGTTCTTCGGCTTTAACGCCTATGGAATAACCGAGAAATATACCATAAGCTGTGTTATATCTGCTCTGGGCATTTGGTGTGGGGATGATGGTGTCCTTCAGAAAAGCGATCTCGTCATCATCGAAGAATCGGTCAAGCACTGTTTTTTCTACCATCTGAATTTCGCGGGATGTGTGGTTTTTGATGCGCAGGATAGCCTCGAAAGCATTATCCACGGCATCGCGGATTTCACCGATAATGTTTGATGTTCCGAATACCATCTGATTAAACGGCACACCGTTCTCATCGGCATCCGAAAGCAGATGAATGCTCTCGCAGACGCTTTTATGTTGTGAAAGGTCGGTGGATAGCTCCACACGACTCATCAGTTTCGGAGCGGAGAGCTTGCCTTCCAGAAAGGCGTAGATCAGCATTTCTCCGAGTTCATTTCCCGTACCTTTCTCATCAGCATCGCCGTTCTCACGCATAGTCTGAATGGCTCGTTCAATAGCAGCATCCAAATCATCATCCTTGCGGAATTGCTCAAGCATAGCCCGTGAGAAAACATAGCGGCTTAGATTCCGATACAGCCACCTCTCCAAATCCTCGTGATAGAATTTACCGTCACGAACAAGAAGGTGAAAAAGGCGCAATTGACCAGGCTTGCTCAAGCCGAGGTCTTCTGTACATGAAACCTCCGCGAAAATCCTGTCCATATCCTTATCTTTAAGCGTTTTTGATAATACTGCGCTCATTTCCTACCTCCGAAATTACATGATTTCCTCGTCTTTCTATTATTCGTGTGTTGCCGAAGCATACTGTCCAAGCCGGGAAGCATACGCTTCAACTCGACCACTCATGTCGTTATTGTCTGTCCATAATTCACACTGAAGCATGACGGTCTGTACGGCATCATCCATGCCCTCCGGCGGATACTTATGCTTCTTCAAAAGTTTCTTTATCATCATCCGCATCTTTGCTCTGGCGGAATCTCGCTTCTGCCAGTCAATAGTGCGATTATTACGCAGGGATTCAGCCAATTCTTTTGTGATGGCTATGAGTTCTTCGTTTTCGTAAAAGTCCTTGATTGCCTGCGGTTTTGTCAGTGCATCGTAGAAAGCCAGCTCATCGGCGGTGAGTCCAAGCTGTGCACCTTCCTTTTGTGCCGCTTGAATCTGCTTTGCTAAATTCAGCAGTTCCTCTATGACCTGCTCATTCGTCAGCATTCCGTTGAGGTAGCGGTTCATTGCCTGCTGTATGATCTCGCTGAACTTTTGTGACTTTACCACATTCGTTCTCTTGTAAATGATGACCTGCTCTGAGATCAGCTTTTTCAGAAGTTCTACAGCAAGGTTCTTCTCCTTCATTTTTCCGATTTCCTCAAGGAATTTTGGATCGAACAGGGAGAAATCACCATTCACATCGGAGAACAGATTAATTACGCCGCTCGACTTTATACTCTGCTCCAGCAGCGCATTGATTCTGGCGTTCATCTCGGGTAGGGAGATTTTCTTGCCTTCGCCCTGGTTCATCAGCCGCATAACAAGAACACGGACGGATTCAAAAAATGCCGCTTCGATGCGCATGGACTCCTCGGCAAGAGAAGAACACAGCGATAGAGCCTGACGCAGAAGCAGGGCTTCTTTCAGGAAATCCTCGCGCTCCCGTTCCTTATCAACACCGACGATAAAGTTGACCGCACCACTGATAGCCTTGGATCGCTCAAGGTCTGTTCCTGTTGTGAACTTGGAGTAATCGTATCCGTGGAATATATCGCGGCAGATGGATAACTTCTCTAAGAACTTCGGATATGCCACCTTTGCAATGTCGGTGTCTCCGTAGTTCTTTTTGTCACGGGATGTGTAGTCGTTCATAGCTTCCTTCAGTGCAGAAGCGATGCCGACATAATCGACAACAAGACCGCCTTCCTTGTCTCCAAAGACGCGGTTTACACGGGCGATAGCCTGCATCAGGTTATATCCCTGCATCGGCTTATAAACATACATAGTCGCAAGGGACGGAACATCAAAGCCCGTCAGCCACATATCGACTACGATGGCGATTTTCAGAGGGCTGCTGTTGTCTTTAAATTTTTTTGCGAGTTCGTCCTTGTGACGCTTATTTCCTATGACTGCACGCCATTCCTCAGGGTCTTTGTTGCTCTCCGTCATAACAACAGCGACCTTTTCCGTCCAAGACGGGCGTAGCTGAAGAATGCGATTGTAAATCTTCATGGCGATGGCGCGGGAATAGGCTACGATCATAGCCTTACCGGTCAGCAAATCCGCACGGTAGTTTTCGTAGTGGTCAAGAATATCATCGACCAGAGAAGCGATAGTCTGCTCGTTTCCAAGGATAGCTTCCATTTGGCCGAGTTCTTTTTTGCTTCTCGCCACCACCTCGGGGTCGGCGTTATTTGCCATGATGTCGTACTCTGTATCAATCATGCGCAGAGTATCTGCATCCAGATTCAGCTTAATGACACGGCTTTCGTAGTAAACCGGGCGAGTAGCACCGTCCTCAACCGCCTGCGTCATATCGTAGACATCAATATAATCTCCGAAGACCTCGCGGGTGCTTCTGTCCTTCATGGAAATCGGTGTTCCCGTGAATCCTATATATGTAGCGTTCGGGAGGCTGTTGCGGATGATACGGGCTGTACCGATCTTGATTTTACCTGTCTCTACATCGACTTTTTCTTTCAATCCGTACTGGCCGCGGTGTGCCTCGTCCGCCATAACGACAATGTTTCTACGCTCGGATAATGGCTCATGGGACTCCTCGAACTTCTGCATCGTAGTAAAGATGATGCCGTTTGCTTGTCTACCGTCAAGCAGGGATTTCAGATGTTCCCGGCTTTCGGCGTGCATCGGTTCCTGTCGCAGGAAATCCTTGCATTTAGCAAACTGCCCGAAAAGCTGATCATCAAGATCGTTGCGGTCAGTCAGCACAACGATAGTCGGGCTGTCCAGAGCCTCCTGCAGAAGGTGAGCGTAAAATACCATCGACAGAGATTTGCCACTGCCCTGGGTATGCCAGAACACGCCACCCTTACCGTCGGTAACTGTTGCGTGCTTTGTCGACTCCACAGCTTTCTTGACAGCGAAATACTGGTGATAGCCGGCAAGTATCTTAAACTGCTTCAATCCTTCATTGGAGAAGCAGATGAAGTTTTTGATAATGTCAAGTAGACGCTCCCGCTCAAAGATACCCTCAAAGAAGGTGTCAAACTGTGCGTACTGCGTGTTTTCATAGTTGCCGTCCTTTGATTTCCACTCCATGAATCGGTCTTCGCCGGAGGTGATCGTCCCCGCCTTGGATGTCAGGTGGTCGCTCATAACGCAGATGCAGTTATAAATGAACATGGACGGAATCTCGTGCATATAGTTGCGTATCTGTGTATAAGCCTCCGATGCGTCCGTTTCTTCTCTTGACGGAGACTTCAGCTCTACAAGCACGACAGGCAGACCGTTGAGGAACAGCAGCACATCAGGACGCTTATTGCTATTCTCAATGAATGTCCACTGATTGGCCACTACGAAGGAGTTTTTGTCAGGATTTTTATAGTCCACAAGATAAACGAGGCCGGAGCGTTCCTCTCCCTTGACGAAATAGCGCACTTCGATTCCATGCTGAATGTAGTCCATGAAAACGGCGTTCTTCTGGACGAGTTCGGCATTTTCAAAGTTCTTCAGTTTATACAGCGCATCCGCAATGGCATCCTGCGGCATGGTCGGATTGAGCCGCCGCAGCGCTGCATCCAGTTCCTCCTCGTACAGAGGACTGCTAAAATCCCGTTCAATATTGGGACCGTAGACATGACGGTACCCCATATTCCGGAACAGTTCTACGATGGAATTTTCATAGTCCGCTTCCGTATAAAATCCTGACATTGCATTCACTCCTTCGGCATATGCCTGTATTTGCAAATAATATGTTCATCTATAACATTGAATAAAAATTTGGTGTTGCTCAAAAGAGCGTCCACATCAAATATAAAATTCTCTGGCAGTGGTTCTAATTTAATGGACACCCCATATCTTAAGGCCATTTCATTTTTGTCAATAGTCTCTAATTCATTTATAAAAGAATTGAGTTCTTCATAGTGCGGTATTGCTTTTTCATCAAGTTTGCTCCACAACTTTGCAATACTATGCGTATTTTCAATACTTTCGTATTTTTCTAAAAGGCACTCTTTTATTTTTAATTCAACGGAATGCTTGCACAAATACGCACAAGGAACAACGTATAATGATATGACATTCTCCTCACTTCTATCTGCCACAATGCCCTTCTGCAGGTAAAGCGCCGAAAACAAATAATCTATTGCCAAATGAGACAGCACTTCCTTTGAGTAAAAACTATTATCCTCAAATTCTTCTGCAACTTTGGCTTTTCTGAGGTGTTTCATGATGGCTGTATATGATAAATCCTGAATTGCCCGAGCAACCAGAACATTTTGTACTCTATAATTGTCCGGCATATCATCAAAAATCATATTGTGTGCGCCTATTAGTTTCCCTTTATCATCGTAACGGGGATGCATTCCCATCATAATCCCTTCTTTCTATATAAACGAGAATTTAGCAGCTTAACCTTTGAGCTTCTGGTACTGCGTTTTCCATGCACGAGATGGTTTTCTACAGATTCCATCCTTGCTTACAAAAGCACAGACACCAGCAAGCCCATTGTTCCCACAGATGTCGGGATTGTTTTGACGGCAGCCATAGGTCTGCAATTCGGTGTCCACCTCGTTGAGAGGAGCATTAAAGGGAATCCTTAGTTCCTTCTCATTCATATCGACACCTCCGAAACATCGAGCTGTCCCGACATAAGCTGAGGAAGCAGCTCATCGCGCAAGGATGCAAGTTTACGGTTCTCTATACGATTTGCAATAACAAGGTCGTACAGAGGCGCAAGCAGACCACCTATGCGGTCATAGTCGGATTGCGAAGGAATCAGCACTTCTGCTTTTGCCAGTTCTTCGCGCTTGATATGCCCCATCGTCGTGGCCATGTCCGCAGCAATAGCCGCGAACTTTTGCAAATGGTGGTTTGTCCATGCGTAATAGAACCACTTATCGTAAGTGGAGGATGTGACTTTGAATAAATGCTGATTCAAACCGCAAGTCCCTCCACACCAAAGGTCAACAAGGAGGCTGCCTGACCATGAGAATATTACATCGCCGTCATGGACAATGTACTCCGGCTTGATGGAAGGTGAGCATAATTCGCTGTTGGAATCACAGGAGCCTTGGCGCAGTTCCTTGATTTTAAGAACAGGTAGACCTTGTTCATCATCTTTTGGACGATACTTTTGCATAGCGAGACCATTGAGGTAGTCGGCAATGCCGAGCAGAGAACTTTCTTGCCAACCGTCCGGGATGGTATCAAGCACAAGGAACTCTTGCGTGAAAATGCTTTGTGCCTGCTGAAGTAAATTCTCGTTTATCGCTGCATTCTGTGCTATTTTCCCGTCCAAACTGCCAAGGATATCTGCAATCCTCTTCTGTGTAGCAAGATCGGGAACTTCAATTTCCAAATCCTCAATGTCGGAAGGCTTAATAGATGGATACGCAGATGTGCTTTGTTCTGCGATAGCGTGAAGTGTTTCGACAAGAGTGGGTTGCGTCAACAGATAATATAGGAAATTCGAATTCAGCACATTTGCATCCACATCAATCACGGCAAAGCCGGTTGAAACAAGAAAATTTTCCGGCTGTGTTTTAATGATTCCGAAGTGGCGTTGATTTGGACGCACCGTTGAATAAATGATGCTGTCTTTTTTGACTTTTCGTCTCGCTCTGCTGGGGAGCTTGTCATTTTCTACATCAATATATTGAATGGAATCTATTCTGTTGTCAGTAATATTGCCTGTATCCAAATAGTTCACAAACTTCCATTCCTCTTTTGGAGAATAGGAGTCTGCATTGGTAACGCAGGCATCACCTAATCTTATTTTTCTCCACGCTTCCATCGTGTCACCATCCTAACCTATGTATTTTTTATGCGCCGCTTTTACATTGCTCTGTTTGACCATTGCGTATTGTAGGGTCGTATCTATCCGTTGATGCCCAAGGAGCCGCTGGAGCTGCTCTATCGGCATTCCCTTATCAATGGCCATTGTCGCCAATGTCCGCCTAAACTTGTGCGGATGCACTTTCTGAATATTCAGCCGTCTGCCCATCTCGCGAAGCCGATGCTCAATGCCGCCGATCTGCATCCGTTCATGCGGCGACCGCAGCGTTACGAACAGAGCGGGGTTTTCATCCGTCCGGCTGTCGAGATATTCCTGCAGATGCAGTTTGGCTCTGGCGTCAAAGTACACGATCCGTTCCTTGTCTCCCTTGCCGAAAACCACACATTCACGCTCCGCAAAATTGATGTCGTCACGGTTCAGAAGAACCATCTCGCCGACACGCATTCCCGTCGAAGCCAGCATATCGATCATTGCCAGATCCCGTAGTTCCTCGCAGTTATCACGCATCCGTTCTAATTCCTCGTCAGAGTAGGTTTCCTTGATGCTGCTTGCGGTTTTCACCTTATGAATGCGGCGAACAGGGCTTTTGACGATATAATCCTCATCCTCCAGCCACGAAAAGAAGCTGGACAGAATGCGGCGGATATTATCAATCGTGACCCGGCTCGACTGATTCTTGCTCTGGTACTCGGTAAGGTATGTTCGCAGATCCTCCGTGAGAATATGGCGGACACTTTTGCCGAGTGAGGAAACCATCGCATCGATCGTTGTTCGGTAATACTTCAACGTCTTTTCCGAGCAACCCTCGATTCGCTTGGCGGCTATGAACATTGCTATCAGGTCATTGCTGTTGTCCTCCTCCGGCTTGACCTTTGCGCCGGTCACTTCGTAGTGGAAG
>UMEL01002732.1_pt1 | contig 10367 bp, 9 predicted proteins | sample 1964741 | NCBI WGS metagenome assembly UMEL01 (sample SAMEA4836019, study PRJEB28245) | human gut metagenome | biome: gut microbiome; material: fecal sample | place: Denmark | collected 2008
CTCTCATTCTGTATAGCTTTTTCTATTCTAGCTATCTCTACAATATCATTTCCTATACCTAATATCATCTCTATACCTTTTCAAATACATCAATATTTACATCAATAGTAATCTCTAAATTATCTAAGGCAAAAAGTCTATCTACTCCAGCCTTTGGACTTCTCCATTTATATGGAGTCATATCAAAAAGATTTCTTATACTCTCATTTTCAGCTATAAATGATTTTCCAGTACAATTTACAGTTTTACAATGTTTAAAGATTTTTAAATCTTCAACTGGTGAATAAAATTCAGTTCTAATATTTTCATAAACTACCTCTTTTAACTCAAGCAAATGTTTCTCTCCTGTAGATACAACTATCAGTTTACCTCCAGCTTTTAAAACTCTCATCTTCTCCTCTGGAACAATCTTAGCAAACATACAGATTACAAAATCCATACTCTCATTAGCCAATGGAATATTCATAGCACTTGCTACTAACCACTCTATGTTCTTATATGTTTTAGCTGCACTGATAATTGCTTCTTTTGAGATATCTATACCAATTATATTACTCTCTACTCCTAAACTCTCTAAAAATCTCTTTATATTTCCAGTATAATATCCCTCTCCACAACCTATATCTAGAATATTTACACTTTTTTTATCTCCAAGATTTTCAAGTATTAAAGAGTTTATTCTATCAGATATTATCTTATAATAATCCTTTTCTAAAAATCTCTTTCTACTTAATACCATCTCCTTATCATCACCAGGAGTTTTACTATGTTTTTGATTAGAAAGCAAAAGGTTTAAATACCCTTGCTTTCCCATATCAAAGGAGTGGTTACTCTCACATCTATAAGTTCTTTCATTTTTAATTAACTCTTTTTTACATACAGGACAAATTATCATTTTTTCCCCTTACATCATCTTATAAGCTTTTTTTGTATTTTCATTGGTAGCTTTGGCTACCTCTTCAAAGGTAATTCCCTTTATTTCTGCTATCTTCTCTGCTACATGTTGAACATAGATAGGCTCATTTCTCTTACCTCTGTGAGGAGTTGGAGCCATATATGGACAATCAGTCTCCAATATCAATCTATCTAATGGAATATTCTCTACAACTTTAACAAGAGTTTTAGCATTTTTAAAAGTTAATACCCCACCTATTCCTAGGTAATATCTATCTATAACCTCTTTTGCTGACTCAACAGAACCCGGATAACAGTGAAAAATCCCTCCTACGTCAGGAAACTCCTTCAATATTGTAAGTGTATCCTCCATAGCATCTCTTGAGTGTATTACTACAGGTTTTCCAACTTTTCTAGCTAGCTCCATCTGTTTTCTAAAAAACTTTTGTTGTACCTCTTTAGGCTGAGTCATCCAGTGATAGTCTAGCCCTATCTCTCCTATTGCTAATACTTTATCATTCTTAGCTAACTCCTCTAGCTCTTTTTCTACCTCATCAGAGTACTCTGCTATATCAATCGGGTGTATTCCTACTACAGCATATATAAAGTCATTCTCATTAGCGTACTTTACACTTCTTCTACTACTCTCTATATCATAGCCAATATTTACAGCAAACTCTAAATTCTCTTTTACTCTTTGTAAAACCTCAGCTCTATCCTCATTAAATTGCTCATTATCTAAATGAGCATGTGAATCTATCAACTTCATATTTACTCTCCTAATCACTTATAAAGTAACTATATCAAAAAATTTTTAATCTATTTAATTATATCTTTAAAATCCTCTTCAGTAAATTTGTATCTCTTTCCACAGAAGTGACACTCTGCTTCTAGCTCTTTCTCTTTACTAAATATATCTTTCAATTGATCCTTTCCTAAAGTGATAAGCCCTTTATAAAACTTATCTGCTGAACAGTTACAACTATATTTTACCTCTTTTTCCTCTAATATCTCATATGGCTCTACTAATCTTTCATAAGTTTCATCTGTCATATCTTCATAAAGAAGTTTTGCTATTCTTTTTATATCCATTCCTCCAGCCATAAGTTCTGTCATAGGTCTAATAGCTCCTATTTTCTCTTCTAAAGCTGTTATGAAATCATCTTCTGCTCCAGGTAGAAGTTGTATCATATATCCGCCTGCATACTCAACTGTATTTTCATCCTTTAATTTCACTCCTAAAGCTATGACTGTTGGTGTTTGCTCTGAGTTGTAAAAATAGTAAGCTAAATCTTGAGCTATCTCTCCAGATTGTATCTCTGATAGTCCTACATAAGGCTCCTTCAATCCCATATCCTTGATTATCTTTAAAAATCCTTTGCCTACTAATCCTCCTACATCTGATCTTCCATTATCTTTTAGTGGTACATCAGCTGTTGGATTTGATAAATATCCCTTTACTCCTCCATTAGCATCTGCAGTTACTACCATATTATTTAATAATCCATTTGTATCTGTTCTAAGAGTTAGTACATCATTACCCTTTAGTGTACTTCCCATTATTACTCCTGCTGTAAGTAATCTTCCAAAAGCATCAATAGCTGTTGGACTACATTTATGTATATTTTGTGCCTCTTGAACTATATCTGTTGTATCCACAACAAAAAATCTTGCATTTTTACTTACTCCTCTAATTAATTTTCCCATTTCTCTATCACTCTCTTTCTAAAATTTATCATATTTTATAATTGATTTATATTCTCTATAGTTTTTTTCACTTAATACTTTCATTAAATCTAAGTTACTATTTATTTTCCCATTTTTATTTAGATATTTTCTTATATCCTTTATCTCTCCCTTATCTAATCCATAATAACCTAGTACTACATCACTAGCCTCATTAATATAAAGAGGTTTTTTCTCTATTTGAGTCTTTACTCTCAGTTTTTTTCTCAATTTGTCAAAGGTAACTTGACCTATCCCCTTTATTCTTTTTAACTCATTAAGATTCTCAAATCCTCCAGTTTCCTCTCTATACTCCACAATAAGAGTTGCTAATTTAGGAGTAACTCCCCCCTTTATAAGTTCCTCTTTAGAAGCTGTATTAACATCTACATATTTACTCTCTTCATCTAAAACATTTTCACTAACTATTATATCAAAACTCTCACTATTTGCAAAAGGATTTCCATAAACTATTCCCAGATTTAACAAAAGAGTAAATGCCACAATTAAAATTTTCTTCATATCTCTAATTTCCCTCACTTTTTATTTTTTAATTTTAAAAACAACTCTTTTTTAGCTCCCATTCTCTCTTCCATCTCTCTTATATAAAGAGCTGGATCCTTAGGGTTTACATATCTTTCAATATAATCTCTATACTCAGTCTCTGGAATAACTATTTTAGTAATAGCTCCTCCACCTAATCCCATAGTAGACTGATTCTCCTCTATCATCTCAATATTAAACACAGACTCACATCCTAATTTTGAGTACCCTATATTCTCTCCCCATTCCATTATGTTTTTTTGTCTATATAGATAATATGGATTCATCTCCTTTTTCTTCACTAATTTTCCTATAGCCTCTGTTATAACTTCTCCATTTAGCTCCACTCTCTCTTGACTCTCTTTAAATAGATTTGAAGCTCTTTTAAATGCCAATGTGTGAATTGTTAAATTTTCAATATCAAATTTTTCCAATTCATTAAAAGTAAATAGCACATCTTCAGTTGTCTCATCTGGAAGTCCAACTATTATATCCATATTTATTATAAATCCTATATCTTTTGCTTTTTTATAATATTTTTCAAAATTCTCTCTATCAAATCTTCTATTTACCTTTTTTAAAGTTTCCACCTTAAATGTTTGTGGATTTAAACTTATTCTATCAACACCATACTGCTTAGCTATCTCTAGTTTTCTATCTGTAAGAGTATCCTCTCTTCCAGCTTCAAAGGTAAACTCTCTCACGTCACTCATATCTATATGAGTATTTACAGCTGAAAGTATCGCTTCTAAATCCTCCTCTGTCAATGTGCTTGGGGTTCCACCTCCAATATAGATTGAAGAAATTTTAAAGTTTTCCTCCTTTAAAAACTCTCCTGTTATCTCTATCTCCTTCAGTAGAGTTTTTACAAAATCCTTATAGTATCTTCCAACACCACTATTTATCTCATATGAAGCAAACGAACAGTACTTACACTTAGTTGGACAAAATGGTATTCCTATATATAAATTTATATGCTCTCTATCTAAAAATTCCAACTCTTTTTTTACAACCTTTATTAAAAGTTCAGTTTTCTCCTCATTAACGATATAGAAATCTTTCATAATCCTTCTTATCTCATCATAACTATAACCTAGAGCTAATAATCTTCTCACTACCTTAGTAGGTCTCACTCCCATAAGACCTCCCCAAGAGTAATTTTTCTTAAAGAATTTTAGTATCAATATCTTTACCATTGTTATCTCTTGGTCTTCAAGTCTTCCATTTTGATCTGGATAGATAAAACTCTCTGTTTCTCCCTCTATAGTTAATGTTATAACTATATTTTCTTGCTCTTTTTTTACCTCTATATCCAATGTTTTCTCTAGAGCTTCTGGAACCATCACTCTAGCAAACTCTTCGATACTTCTGTGATTCATTTGAAATGTCGAATTGATTATCACTTTTTCCTCCAATTACCTTAAGTTTTCTCTATACTCTTCCAATGAGATTATACCTTGAGAATATAGCTCTTCCATAGCATTTCTCATTAAAATCATTCCCATTTTTTTATTACTCTCTATCACACTTTCTATTTGATTAAGCTTATTATTCAGTATTAGATTTGTGACTGCTGGAGTTGAAAGAAGTATCTCATAAACACCTCTTCTTTTATCCTCCTTTGTCATTATCAATCTTTGACTAACTATTCCCTTAAGAGTTGTAGCTAATTGTAGTCTTATCTCATTTTGTTCTCCACTTGAGAATACGTCTATAATTCTGCTGATAGTTTCCGTTGCTCCATTAGTATGAAGAGTTCCCAACACAAGATGTCCAGTCTCTGCCGCTGTCAATGCTGCCGAGATACTCTCTCTATCCCTCAACTCCCCTACCATAATAACATCTGGATCCTGTCTTAATACACTCTTTAATCCTTGAGCAAAGGAGTAGGTATCTCTTTCAACCTCTCTCTGTCTAATTAAAGATTTATCACTTTTAAATATGTACTCTATAGGGTCTTCTAATGTTATTATATTAAGAGCTTTACTTCTGTTTAACTCCTCTATAATTGAAGCTAAACTTGTACTTTTTCCACTTCCACTAGGTCCAGTTATCAAGATTAATCCCTTTTTTATCTTAATTAATTCTTTTATTATCTTAGGTAATCCTAGTTCATCTAAAGTCTTAATATGGTTTTCTATCACTCTTATAGAGATTGCTATATTTCCCTTTTCCCAATGAAAATTAGCTCTATATCTTAAACCTTTTACATCCTCAAAGCTACAATCTAACTCCCTCTCTTGATAAAATATATTTCTATCCCTCTCTTTTAGAATTAACTCTAATATAATGGATAGATACTCTTTATCTACAGTTTTTTCACCTATTCTAACAAGTTTTCCATTTACTCTAAAGGTCGGTAGTTCTCCACAAACCAAGTGTATATCTGATGCTCTTTGTTCCCTTGCCTGTACCAAAAGTTCTTCAAATATCATACTATACCTCCACTTATTAAGTTAGTGTGTAGATTTTACTCTATATTATACCATTATTTCTTCATTCTTCAAATAGAAAAAAATTCAATTATATGATATAATCAAAAGAAAAATTCGAGGTGGTATTTTGTCTTATAAAATTATTTTTACAGATTTAGATGATACTCTTTTAAACTCTGAAAAAAAGATATCTTCAGTTGATAAAGAGGCTATTATGAGAGCACAAGAGGCTGGAGTAAAATTTGTATTAGCTTCTGGTAGACCTACTTTTGCTATGTATGATTTAGCTAAAGAGTTAGAGCTTGATAAATATGGTAGTTTTATTCTATCTTTTAATGGTTCTATCATAACTGATTGTAGAAGTGGAGAAAATATATTTGAAGCTAGCCTTACAAAAGAGGATCTACACCTGATGTATGATTTTGCTAAAGAGAATAAAACTCATATTCTAACATATATAGATGATGAGGTTGTTTCTGAAACTGAGAGTGAATATATAGATGTTGAGGTTACCCTTACAAAAATGCCTCATAATCTTACTAAAAGCTTCAAAGAAACTGTCAATAAACCAGCTGTTAAATGTATGCTTTTAGAGGAGCCAACTTACTTAAAAGAGGTTGAAGCTAAACTTAAAGCTACATATGGAGATAAATATAGTATTGCTATTTCTAAACCTTTCTTCTTAGAAGTTACTAAACTTGGAGTAGATAAAGGGGTAGCTTTAAGAAAATTAGTTGAAACTTTAGGATTAAAAATTGAAGAGAGTATTGCCGTAGGAGATTCATACAATGATTTACCTATGTTAAAAGCTGCTGGATTAGCTGCTTGTGTAGAAAACGCTAATGAGGATATCAAAAAAGTTTGTTCTTTCATATCTAAATCTAACAATGATGGTGGTATGGCTTATCTAATTGATAAGTTAATTTTCAACAAATAGTTATCTATAACAAAACTTTGTTTATAAAATAACACCATATTTTTGATAGAAATGTATTAACTTTGTGAAGAAAATTGTCATAGGAAAAACACAAACTTTTAAAAGTTAACTTTTTTATTAATTTTTTTATTTTTTTCTTTACTTTTTCTTTTCTAGTGATATAATTAAAAAAGCAGAGGTTGTTATTTTTAACAACCTTATTTTTTATCTTTTACCATAGGAGGTTTTATGAGAAAACTTATACTTTCTTCTCTTTTATCCTTTCTTATCCTAGGATGCTCTGCTATTCCTGAGATTGAAAGACGAGAGTTTACAAAAATTTCAGATATCAACATTGATAATCAAAATAGTGTTGAGAAAAATCTATTTATAACAGATAGCTGGTGGTTAAGTTATAACACTTCTCCTACCCTAAGAAATATAATTGAGATGACATTAAGTTCAAACAAGGATATAAAAACATCTCAACTTAATATTGAAAAATCATATCAAGCTATTACCCTTGCTAAATCACAAAGTGGATTTAACTTAAATCTAAATGGTAGTGGTGTTAGACAAAAACTAGATGAACATGGAACAACACCTCCTCCATTTAATGGAAAAATAATAGATTTAGGAGCTTTAAACTTACAAGCTTCTTATGACCTTGATATCTTTAATAGAGTTGGAGCTTTAGCTGAAGAGGCTGAATATAAATCTCAAGCTACTCTATTGAACTCTAAGTGGATTACCTTAAATATCTCTATACAAACAGCTAAACTTTATTACTATTGGAATTATCTTATAAGTGAAAGAGAAAATTTACTAAATCAAGAAAAAATAATAGCTGACTTAGTTTCACTTGAAAAAGAAAAATACAATATTGGAATGGGGGTAGAAGAGGATTATCTAAATGCTCAAAGTCAACTAAGAGATATCCAATCATTATTAAAACAAAATCAGTTAAATCTTGATGTTACTTTCAATTCACTAAATAGCTTAAGTGGAAATGAGCATACTGATGAACTAAAAACTCTTTTAAACAACTGTAGTAATGATACTCTTGCTATTGATATTCCAACTTCTATTAGCTCAGATATTATTACTCATAGATTTGATGTTGCTTACTATCTAATGTTAGTTCATGGACAAGAAAAACACTTAGAATCTGCCAAGGCTGGTTTCTACCCTCAATTCTCTATAACTGGTCAATATGGATTTGAAGCTGTAGATTTCAATAAAGTTTTACAAAGAAGCTCTCTAGCTGGATTTATTGGAGCTAGTGTATATCTACCTATCTTTAATATGGGAGCTATCAGAGCTAACTATAAAGTTGCTGGAATAGATTTAAATATTTTAATTGAAGAGTATAATCAAGCTGTTATTAATGCCTATACAGATATTAATAATGAACTTTTAAAATCTAAAACTATGGAAAGTATCTTAAAAGAAGAGGATCAAAATCTACTAAATGATAAAACAATTTGGGAAAACAACAATCAAAGATTTGAAATTGGAACTCTTTCAAACTATAGTTACTTAATAAATAATTTACAATGGTTACAATCACAATTAGATAACAATCAAAAACATTTTAACTTTATAACTCAACAGTTAGATTTTCTTAACTCAGTTGGAGGAGCATATAGTTTAGGAGGAAATAATGGAACAAACAAATAAAAATATACAAGCTAAGAAAAAAATAGGAATGTTTCTTGGAGCTATCGCTGTAATTGGAGCAGTTTATGGTGGATATTGGCTTTTACATGGAAGAAACTTTGTTGAAACTGATAATGCCTATATCAATAGTAATCAAAATATAGTTACTTCTCAAGTAAGTGGAATTATTAAGGCTGTTTATGTAGAGGATACTCAAAATGTAAAAAAGGGAGATTTAATTGCTGAGATAGATGATACTGATTATAAAATCGCTCTTGATGAAGCTATAGCTTCTTTAGGAAAAACAGTTCGTGCTTACTCTAACCTTTCATCTAATGTAAAAGTTAACAGTGATAGTGTTGAAGTAAAAAGAAGTCAGTATAATAAAGCTAAAGTTGACTATGATATGGATTTAAAATCATATAAAGCTGGACTTATCAGTAAACAACAATATGAAACAAGTAAAAGTAATCTTGAAATTGCAAAGGCATCTCTTAACCAAAGTATAAAAGCATTAGAAGAAGCTAAGATACAAGCTGATAGTGTGAATATCTACTCACACCCTGATGTTCAACAAGGTATAGCAGGTTATAAAAATGCCTACCTTAACTATATGAAAACTAAAATCTATGCCCCAGAAAGTGGAGTTGTAGCTAAAAAAGCTTTCTATTTAGGACAACAAGTAGCTCCATCTCAACAACTTTTATCAATTATCAATCTTAATGATATCTGGGTAGATGCTAACTATAAAGAGACTCAATTAAAAAATATTAAAGTTGGAAATGAAGTAGAAATTCTTAGTGATATCAACGGTAAAAAATATAAAGGATATGTTCAAGGAATTTCAGGGGGATCTGGAAGTGCACTTTCACTTCTTCCAGCACAAAATGCCACTGGTAACTGGATTAAAGTTGTACAAAGAATTCCAGTTCGTATAACTCTAGATAAAAAATCTCTTGAAGAGAATGGTACTCTACCTATAGGTAGTTCTGTTATAGCAACTGTTGATGTAAAATCACATAAAGATGGAGATATAACTTACTCTTCTTCATCAACTAACCTTTATACTTTAGATGAAAATGAGATTAATAAACAAATAGCCTCTATTATAGCAGAAAATCTTAATAAGAAATAGGAGGTAATACTATGATGTCTTTAGAAATTGTTATGGCAACTCTAGCTTTAGCAATTGGTTCTTTTATGAACGTACTAGATAGTACAATTGTAAATGTTTCCCTCTCTCATATTGCTGGAGATTTTGCCGTAGCTCCTACACAAGGAACATGGGTTATTACATCTTATGCTGTAGCTGAAGCTATATTCTTACCATTAATTGGTTGGCTTACAAAAAGATTTGGAATAGTAAAACAGTATATGGTAGCTACACTACTTTTTACAGGAGCCAGTGTTCTATGTGGATTGAGCTTTTCCTTTGAGTTTCTACTATTTGCTAGAGTTCTACAAGGAATAGTAGGAGCTAGTATGATTCCTCTTTCTCAAACGCTTATGTTAGGCTTCTATCCTAAGGAGAAAAAGGGAATAGCTCTTGGTATTTGGTCTATGACTGTTATATTAGCTCCTGTATTTGGACCAATGATAGGTGGATGGATTACAGACTCTTTCTCTTGGAGATGGTGTTTCTATATCAATATACCTTTTGGACTTATCTCTACTTTCATAGTTTATTCTATATTTAAAAAGAAAGGGTATAAGGACAAGATAGAGAAAGCTCCTATTGATATCTGGGGTCTTGTATTTCTTATCATTGGAATAGGTTCTCTACAAATTATGCTAGATAAAGGAAATGACTTAGATTGGTTCTCTAGTCCTTTAATCGTTGGACTTACAATTATAGCTTTTATATTTCTCGTGCTCCTTGTTATTTGGGAGTGGTACCAAGATAATCCAGTTGTAAATATTAGACTTTTCCTCAACAGAAATTTCTCTGTTGGTTCTGTCTGTCTTACTATTGGTTCTATCGCCTTCTTTGCTGCTGTTGTAGTCATTCCTCTATGGCTTCAAAACTATATGGGATACACAGCTCTAAAAAGTGGGCTTACGACATGTACAATGGGGATATCATCTCTATTTTTAGCTCCTATACTTGGAAGTATGTTGACAAAATATGATGCTAGAAAGTTCGCTATGATAGGATTTTTGGCTTTTGCTATATCATCCTTTACCTTTAGTTACTC
>UMEL01036359.1_pt1 | contig 10195 bp, 11 predicted proteins | sample 1964741 | NCBI WGS metagenome assembly UMEL01 (sample SAMEA4836019, study PRJEB28245) | human gut metagenome | biome: gut microbiome; material: fecal sample | place: Denmark | collected 2008
TGCTATTCGTGAACAGGAGGGAAAATTCAATATTGAAGATGTTGCCCATGAGATAAATGAAAAATTAATAAGAAGACACCCTCATGTATTTAAAGAGAGAAATAGTGAGATATCTACAAAAGAGGTTTTAACAAACTGGGATGAGATAAAGAAAGGAGAAAAATTACACGAGAATAGAAAATCAGCAATAGATGGAGTTCCTAAATATCTTCCAGCCCTTTCAAAGGCTCAAAAAATACAGAAAAAAGCATCTAAAGTAGGCTTTGACTGGGAGAATACAGAGCAGGTATTAGAGAAGGTTTATGAGGAGTTAGATGAGTTAAAGGTAGAGATAGAAAGAGCAGATAGAGAAAAAATGAAAGATGAGTTGGGAGATGTTCTTTTCTCTATAGTTAATATAGCTAGATTTTTAGATATAGATGCGACAGAGGCTTTAGAAGGAACAATAAAGAAATTTGACAAAAGATTTAGATATGTAGAAAAAAATTGTGAAATAGAGAAAACTTCCCTTGAAGATTTAGAAAAACTTTGGCAAAATGCAAAAAAAGTCATTGACTTATAGAAAAAATGTAGTATATATAGTATAAAGAGGAGTGAATATGAGATTAGATAAGTTTTTAAAAGTTAGTAGAATAATAAAGAGAAGACCTATTGCTAAAATAGTGGTAGATGGTGGAAAAGCTAAGCTTAATGGAAAAGTGGCAAAGGCTAGTACAGAGGTAAAGGTAGGACAGATCTTAGAGTTAGAATATTTCAATAAGTATTTTAAATTTGAGATATTGGAGGTACCTACAGGAAATGTTGCTAAGGAGAAGACTTCTGAACTGATAAATGTTTTAGAAAGTAGAGGAATTACTGTGGATATTGATAGTGAGGAGGATATTTTTTAATGAAGTTCTCTTTGAAATCAAATGCTAAGATAAATATTGGTTTAAATGTAACTGGAGTTTTGTCAAATGGATATCATCTTTTGGATATGGTAATGGTTCCGATATCTCTTGTTGATAGATTGGACGGAGAGATATTTGATGAAGAGGGAGAGTTGGAAATAACAACTAATAAGCCAAGTATTCCCACTGGTAAAGAGAATATTCTTTGGAAGATATATAGCAAATTTTATGAGATGAGTGGATTACCAAGAAAGAGGATAAAATTACATTTAGAAAAGATTATTCCACATGAAGCTGGTTTAGGGGGAGGAAGCTCTAATGGAGCATTTTTCCTGAAGGAATTGAACAGTTATCACAATAATTTTTTCTCATTGGAGGAGTTAATAGAGATAGGAAAGAGTATTGGAGCTGATATTCCTTTCTTTATAGTAAATAAACCTAGTAGAGTGAAAGGAATAGGGGAAGAGATTGAGGTAATTGAAAATAACTTAGATAGAGATATTATTTTAATTAAACCTAACTTTGGAGTATCAACAGCTAAAGCTTATAAAAATATGTATATGCTCAATAATAAAGTTGATGCGGATATTGATAAAATAGTGTGTGGATTGAGGGATAATGATATTACTTTAGTTGAAGAGAGTATAGAAAATCATTTGGAACAAGGGCTTTTACTTGAAGATAGTAATATTATAGAGTTTAGAAAGAGATTATCAAATATTCCAAATATGAAGTTTTTTATGTCTGGAAGTGGAAGTGCATATTATACGTTTGTGGAAAATGGAGAGAGAGAAGTAAAGGCTATAAAAGAGCAATTACAACACTGTGAAGTACATCTTTGCAGAGGGTTATAATAGATTACATAAAAAAGGGAAGGTGCATGGATCATGAAGATTACAGATGTAAGATTAAGAGCAGTAAAAGGAGAAAGTGAACTAAAATTAAAAGCTTATGCAGATGTTACTTTTGATGAGTGTTTTGTTATTCATGGATTAAAAATTATCGACGGACAAAAAGGAATGTTTGTAGCTATGCCATCGAGAAAGATGCCAGATGGAGAGTATAAAGATATAGTTCATCCTATAACTCCTGAGTTGAGAAAAGAGATTACAGAAACTGTAATTGCAAAATTCAATGAGATGAAACCAGAGGAATTGATTGAAGAATAAAAGTGTGGGGAAATAAAAAAGGCTGTTGCAAAACTGCAACAGCTTTTTTTCTATTTCGAGTAGTCTAAATAATCCTCTTTAAGCATAGCATACTCGTCATCTTTTTTAGGTTTTACTTTTTTTTCTGGTTTTGGATTTAATTTTTTCTCTAAGTTTTCAATTATATCCAAGTTTGTATTTTCAGAACTAGGCTTTTTATTCATAAATAAACCTCCAAAGGTAAAAATTTGTTTCATTTTAAAAATAAGAAATATTATGAAGTATTTTATTTCCTTACAAATGAATTATAACGGGATTATCAAAAAAAGTAAAACAGATTTTTGTACAGATAGTTACAAGTAAAAACTTGTATTTATTAAGAGATAGTGGTATATTAGATAAAAAATAAAAAGGAGGGAAAGTTGAGATGTTGATTAGTTTTAAAATGTTTATGACTGTAGTTGAAGAGATGAGTATAAGTAGGGCAGCAGCTCGTTCCTTTGTCACTCAACAATGTGTGAGCGACCATATTAAAAGAATAGAGGAGGAGTATAAAGTAATTTTATTCAATAGAAGACCAAAGTTATCCTTAACACCAGCTGGTGAGGAGATGTATAAGACTCTTTGTAAAATAGCCGAGCTTGAAAGTGACTTAGAAAAGAGATTAAAGAGTATGCAGGGAGTAGCTGTACCTAAGCTTACAATAGGAGTAAATGCTACTAGAATAAGTATTATTCTTCCCAAATTATTGAGTGAGTATAATAAATTTTTCCCTAATGTAATAATATCTTTTGTCATAAAAGATACGAGAACTTTAGAGCAACTTTTACTCAAAGGAGAGGTAGATATGATTGTTGATTTGAATGCACATACAAGTCCACAATTTAATATAATCTCTCTAGGAAAGGATAAACTTCATTTCTTAATCTCTGAAAATCTATACCATAGATATTTTAAACAAGAGGAGCTATTAGAGTTAAGTTCTGGAATTAAACTGGATAGAATAAAAGATATTCCAATAGCAAGTAATTTTGAAGGAAGTACAATTGATAATATAATTCAACATTATGCTGAACGAGATGGAGTAAAGTTAAATATACTTTACTATACAGGTGAGTATGAAACTCAACTTTCTCTCTGCTGTAATGATTTGGCTGCAGCTATCTGTCCAACGATGATATTGAAAAAAGTATTAGAATATAATAAAGAGAGTAAAAATCCGATATTTATTTTTCCATTGGAAAATCAAACAGAGGAGTTAAAGATAGAGATTGTGACAAATAAGGGGATAGAGACTCCAGAGTATATGCAAAAATTTATAGAACTATTAATAAATATGATGAGAGAAAGTATAGAAAAATATGAAAAATAAAATATAAAAGTTAACAATGATTTAAAATAAAAATATAAAAGCTAGCTTTTCTTAAAAAAATATGTTAGAATACCCTTGGAAATAATTGTGATATTTATCATAAAATATTTAAGGAGGGAAAATGACAAAGGAAAAAAATCTTTTAAAGGAAGAGAAGGAATTATTTAGAATAGATGGAAAGCCAGCTTTTTTAGAAGCTTTACCTCTAGCATTTCAACATATTGTGGCTATGTTTGTAGGAAACGTAGCTCCAATATTGATAATTTCTAGAGTTGCTAAGATAGATCCAAGTGTAACTACAATTTTAATACAGTGTGCTATGTTGGCTGCTGGTGTAGCGACATTTTTACAAATCTATCCTATTAAGCTTTTTGGTGGTTTAAGAGTTGGTTCAAAATTACCAGTAGTTATGGGAACAAGCTTTGGATTTTTACCTACTGTTTTAGCTATATTGGGTGGAAACTCATTGAATTTACCTATTTTATTTGGGGCTCAGATAGTAGGAGGTATAGCCTCGATATTAATAGGAGCATATCTGAAAAAGATAAGAAAATATTTTCCACCATTAGTAGCAGGAACGGTTGTTTTTTCAATAGGATTATCACTATTCCCAATAGGTATTAACTATATGGCTGGAGGTGTTGGAGCACCTACATATGGTTCTTATCAAAACTGGGCAATAAGTTTAATAGTTTTAGGAACAGTTCTATATTTTAATCAGTTTACAAAGGGAATTACTAAACTGTCTTCTATCTTAATAGGTATAGTAGTAGGTTATGTTATATCAGTATCTTTAGGAATGGTTAATTTTACTCCAGTAAGAGAGGCTGCATGGTTTGCCTTTCCAAAGTTTTTTATCTTTGGAGCACCTAAATTTGAGATGGGTTCTATGATAGCTATGGTAATTATGTATCTTGTAACAGCTATTCAAGCTGTAGGAGATCTATCGGCTGTGACATTAGGTGGAGTAAATAGAGAGGTAAGTGATCAAGAGTTATCAGGAGGAGTTATAGGAAATGGAGTTGGAGCAATATTTTCAGCTGTACTTAACTCATTTCCAACAGCAACTTATTCACAAAATGTTGGTCTTGTAGTATTAACAAAGGTTGTAAGTAGATATGTTATAGCAATAGCTGCTGGATTTTTATTGATAGCAGGATTTGTACCAAAATTTGGAGCTATAATAAATACTATACCTTCAGCAGTAATTGGTGGAGGAACTATAACAGTATTTTCAATGATAACGATGACAGGGATTCAAGTTATCAGTAAAGGTGGAATAACAGGTAGAACTATGATAATAGTTGGATTATCAGTAGCAATTGGAGCAGGAATTGGGCAAGTACCTCAATCAATAGCTCAATTCCCTCAATTTGTAAAATTGATATTTGGTTCAAGTGTAGTAATGTCTACATTGATAGCTTTAGTTTTAAATATTATTTTACCCAAAGAGAATTATAAATAGAAATATATAAATTTAAATTTTATGAAGTAGAAGATTTTATTTTAAGTATGAAGTTAGTTTAGTAATACTTATTTGTAATAAAATCTTCTATTTTTTATTGAAAATTTTTGTTGAAATATTTATAGCGTAAAAAAATCGTAAATTTGTAAATAGTTAGTTAAAAAATTTGATAAATAAAAGATGGCATGATATTATTCAAACATAAATGGGCGAATGTTAAATAAAAATATATAAAATATAAAAAATTACTAGGAGGAGAAATGAGGTTAAGGGAAGTCATATTATTATCATTACTTTTAAGTGGAGGAGTTTTAGGAAGTGATTTAAAATATTTAGGAACTAAACAACCATATCAATATGAAAAGATAGAGGTAAGGGTACCAGAAGGTTATAAACCTTTTTTTATTAATCATCTAGGAAGACATGGATCTAGACATCTCTCATCTGCTAAGTATGATAAAAGTATCTACGAGTTATTAGATATGGCAGAAAAGGAAGGAAAAATAACTAAAGAGGGAAAAGAATTAAAGAAAAAAGTAGCTGAAATATTAAAAATTGAAAATGGAAATTATGGATTACTTACAGAAGTTGGAAAGAAAGAGCATAGAGATATTGCTAAGAGAATGTATGAAAATAATAGAGAAGTTTTTGGAAAAGAGATTAGAGCAAAAGCTACCTATGTTGAAAGAGCACAACAAAGTAGAGACGCTTTCTTAGAAGAGCTGGCAAAATATACTCCACAGATAAATTTTAAGGCTTCTACAAATACTGAAAATGATATAGAATTAAGATTTTATGATTTATCCCCTGAATATTTGAAATATGAAGATGAAGAGCCTTGGAAGAAAGCTTATAAAAAATATGCTAAATCAAAAAATTATGATTTTTCTATATTAGAGCAATTTTTTAAAAAAGATTTTATCAATAAATTAGAATCAGGAGTTATTCAATTAAAATCAGCAGAAGGGAAAGTTGTTTTAAAAAATACAAATGATGCTGTAGCAAATCTTTATGATCTATATATCATCCAATCAAATATAGGAAAAGATCTAGGAATTGGTAAGTATTTTACAACAGAAGAATTAAAATGGTATGAAGAACTTGATAATATAAAGGATTTTTATGGAAAGGGACCAGGATTGACAAATATTAATATAGCCACAGAGATAGCAAAACCATTACTTCAAGATTTTTTAATAAGTAGCGATAATGCAATAGCTAATAATAATATTTCAGCAGATTTAAGATTTGCTCATGCTGAAACAATAATCCCATTTATTACTCTTATGGAGATTGAAGGAATGTCAGATAAGCAAGATGATATTTCGAAAGTTTATAATACATGGTATGGTAGTGATATTTCATGTATGGGAGCAAATATACAATGGATATTTTATAAAAATGAAGCAGGGGATATTCTTGTAAAAATTTTACACAATGAAAAACCAGTTTCTATTCCAGTTAAATCAGATATGAAACCTTTTTATAAATGGAAGGATATAAAAGATTTTTATAATGAAAAACTTTCAGAAATTAAATGGAAATAATATATAAAATTATAGGAGGACATATTAAGTGAAAAAAATAGGATTGATACTAGCAGCATTAGGATTAATTTCATCAGCCGTTTTAGCTGGAGAAAATCAACTTGAAATAAAAAAAATAGGTCAAGAATTAGAAATTAATAATACTTCTGGGGGAGAAGATATTGGGGAAAAAGTAAAATTTAGTACTAGTGTTGAATTATCTTATCAAGATTGGATTTTTGGAATAGAAGGAAAAAAAGAATGGAAAATGGATACTGTAGCTGGTATCAAAAGTAGAAAATCTAAATTTGAATTAGAAGCTATAAAATCAGTAAATGAGAATTTAGAATTAGGAGTTAAATTTGAAGGAGAATCAGATAAAGATAATTATGGTTTTACTTATGAATATGCAAAAGACTTCTTCATATCTGAAGGGGAATTTACATATTCTGCTGTGAACACAGGGAAAAAAGAAGAAAGAGATGAGTTTGAGATAGAAGCAGAACCTTTAGGATTTAAATACAAAGATTTAAAAATAACTTGGTATATAGATTACGTAAAGGTACTTGGAGAAATTCCACAAAATTCAGAAAAGTATAAGTTAGAAAATCAAATTAGAGTTTATTGGGATTTCTATAAGAGTTCAAAATTAGATTTATCTGCTGAATATAGAATTGGTTTAAATAATAAAATTAAATTTTCTGGAAATAAAATTGATGTAGATGAGGATGAAGTTAAATATAAAGATTTCGGAATGAATGCTATATATTTAAGTGCTGATTATAGTGTAACTAAAAATTTAACTATCTATGGAGAATATGGTTATGAAATTTATAATTGGCAATATATAAACTCTGGAAAAACTTGTAATTCTGAGAAATATTATGGGGAATTAACTTTAGGTTGGAAATATAAGTTCTAGTATTTAATTATAAAATAAAAAGCTGAAGAATAATAATATATTAGCTTCAGCTTTTTATATTTGTAGAAAGTGAAGTATATAATTAAGTTAATCAAATGAAATTTTATAAAAATAAACATTTTAACTTATTTTTTAAAGCTTTAGATTTAGTTGGATTTCCATTAGCGGATATAGCTATTTGATACTCTTCAGTTTCTAAGATACTAGCAAAACGGCAATTCATCTCCTCTTTAGAGGTAATATTATTTACCAATATATTTTTAGAATTGCAAAGTTCATAGATATATCTGTTAAAGTCTGGATTATCAGTAGCAGCTACAACTATAAATCTATTTTCAAGGAGAGTTTCATTAAACTCTCCTATTTTAATATCAATATTTTTAAGATTAAAAAATTTTTCCTCTTTAATCTCCTTTGTTATAACAGTAACCTTAGCTCCATATTTTAGTAGAGTTTCCACTTTTCTAAAGGCTATTTTCCCAGCTCCAATTACTAAAGCATTTTTATTTCTTAAATTTATAAAAAGAGGAAAAAAATTATTTTCCATTTTTCTCTCCAATAGCCTTAAATGCCATATCCATAACTTCAAGAGTTCTATCCAGTATCTCTTGAGTGTGAGCTACAGATACAAAATGAGCTTCAAATTGAGATGGAGGGCAGATAATACCATTCTCTAGCATTGTATTGAAATAGATAGCAAAATTTTCCGTATTAGAAGATAGTGCATCTTCAAGATTGTTTATCTCTTTTTTCTCTGTAAAAAATATTGTAAATAGGGAACCTATAGAGTTAATTACAATGTTTACACCATATTTTTCAGCAGATTTTTTAGCTCTATCAGTTATATATTTAACCTTCTCTTCAAGCTCTTTGTATAAAGTCTCTTTATTATCAGAAAGATAAGTTAACATCTCATAACCAGCTCTTACAGCAACTGGGTTTCCAGAAAGAGTACCTGCATGATAAACTCTTCCTACAGGGGCAACAAGTTGCATAATTTCAGCTTTTCCACCAAAAGCTCCAACTGGATATCCCCCTCCAATTATTTTCCCAAGGGTAGTCATATCAGGAGTGATTCCAAAATACTCCTGTGCTCCTCCTAAAGCTAATCTAAATCCAGAAATAACCTCATCAAATATTAATAGAGTTCCAGTTTGAGTACAAAGCTCTCTTACCATCTTTAAAAATTCAATATTAGGATAGATAACTCCCATATTAGCAGGAACAGGCTCCATAATTAAACAAGCTATATTTCTCTTTTCTAAAACATCTTTTAGGGCATCAAAATCTCCAAAAGGTATAGTTACAGTATCTTTTAATACTCCTTCAGTAATTCCATTACTATCTTGATATCCTTCAGTTAGTAATCCAGATCCAGATTTTACAAGTAGAGCATCAGAATGTCCATGATAACACCCTTCAAACTTAGCTATCTTATTTCTATTTGTATAGGCTCTAGCAAGTCTAACAGCAGACATAGTAGCCTCTGTACCAGATGTTGTAAGTCTAACCATCTCAATAGATGGACAACATTTAGTTATAAGCTCAGCTAGTTCAACTTCTCTTTTAGTAGGTAGTCCAAAAGAGCTTCCAAATTCAATAGCCTCTCTTACTCCATTGATAATTTTAGGATGATTGTGTCCAAGTATTAAAGGTCCCCAAGAGCAGATATAATCAATATACTCATTCCCATCTTCATCCCATATTTTTGCTCCTTCACCTTTACAAGCAAAGATAGGAGCCTCCCTATGAACAGATTTAAAAGCTCTTACTGGGCTATTAACTCCTCCAGGGATATATTTTTGAGCTTTTTTAAATATTTCTTTTGAAATTTCGTGATTCATATTTTTCCTCCTAAAGTGTGATCTCTCCATTTTGTACCCATTGAGCAATATCTTTAGCATGATAAGTGATAATAAGATTCACACCTGCTCTTTTAAGGGCATACATATTTTCCATTACGATTCCCTTTTCGTTGATCCAACCATTTTGAGCAGCAGCTTTAACCATAGAGTATTCTCCACTCACATTGTAAGCAACCAATGGTAAAGAGATATCTTTTAAGGCGTGTATAACGTCAAGGTAAGCAAGGGCAGGTTTAACCATTATAAAGTCTGCTCCCTCTTCTATATCAGAATCTACTTCTTTGTAAAACTCCTTTGAATTTCTAAAATCCATTTGATAAGTTTTTCTATCTCCAAAACTAGGAGCAGAATCTGCAGCATCTCTAAAAGGTCCATAGTAATTAGATGCATATTTTACACTGTAAGCCATAATAGGTAGATACTCAAATCCATTTTCATCTAAAAGCTCTCTGATAGCCTGAATTCTACCATCCATCATATCTGAAGGAGCTACGATATCAGCCCCAGCTTTAGCATGAGATAGTGCTATTTTAGCCATATATTTAATTGTAACATCATTATGAACATCACAGTTACTTAGGATTCCACAATGACCATGAGATGTGTACTCACACATACATACATCAGTTATAATTAAGAATTCTGGAAAGTTTTTCTTAATATGTCTAATAGCTTCCTGTACAATTCCATCTTCAGCATAAGCTCCTGAACCTAATGGATCTTTCTTTTTTGGAATTCCAAAAAGTAGAAGAGATTTTATTCCTAATTTTTTAAGCTCTTCTAATTCCTCATCTATTCTATCTAAAGAAAATCTGTATTGACCTGGCATAGAGGTAATCTCTTCTTTGATATTTTCTCCCTCTTCAATAAAAAGTGGGTATATAAGTTCATCTATACTTAAAGTTACATTTCTTACCATATCTCTTAGAGTTTTAGAAGTTCTAAGTCTTCTTGTTCTTATAAACATAATTCCGTTGCCAAAAATCTATAAAAATATAGAAATTTGT
>UMEL01017575.1_pt1 | contig 9981 bp, 6 predicted proteins | sample 1964741 | NCBI WGS metagenome assembly UMEL01 (sample SAMEA4836019, study PRJEB28245) | human gut metagenome | biome: gut microbiome; material: fecal sample | place: Denmark | collected 2008
CATGGATTTACAGTGGAAGCGACAGACACCGACAGCAGTGCCGGAGGGTACCTTGGCTATGGCGGCGGTGTGCAGATTAAAGATTCCGATGTCACTTCCTTAAAGCATACGAAGGTGACTCCGCCGGGCGACAGTCTGGAATCTGTAAATGGTGAAAGTTACTTTGGAGCGAATTCACAATATGCAGTCAAAGGTGGAAAATATGCCGGAGGCTATGCAGGATGTGTAGATATTGATTCGGCAGCAGCAGTTGGAGGGGGCTTAAAGCTTCTTGGAAATATTCAGTTGAGTAATGTGCTGGAAGCTTTGGATGTGGTCGCATCGACGATTGAAAACTCTGACGTCAACGGCTGTGTGGGTGGTTATTCGGTATTGGCAGATGGCAGCGATAAAAACAATCAAAATCTTGGAAAAGCGGGAGGCTTTATCGGAGAAATGTCCGGTACGATCATTAAAAATAGTGATGCGAATCTATTTGCCTATGTAATCGGACGTGAAGCGTCCGGAGGCTATGCCGGCATGATGGAACCGGGAAATGTTGCATCTGTATTAGAAAACACCAGTATTCTAGATGGCCTTTTAAATGTAACAGACAGCCTTGCAAATGTGGTGCAGTCCTTTATTCCGATTATAGAAGATAGCCAGACAAGCAGTGTTCCTTGTGGTGGTGCAGTCCGCGCAGAAGGATTTACAGATAACCAATGTGTGAGAGGGCTGGCTGGTGGCTACGTTGGCTACAATCACGGGGGAAGAATCGAAGGATATGCGGCAGAAGCAAACGGCAAAGAATGTGCGGCTATCCGTATTCGCTCTGTATACGGCGGTGAATTTGCCGGAGGCTTTACCGGATTAATGGAAACAGCAGACTTAGCGGGAACTGGAAATCTGGAACTCTTGTTTGGACTTTTAGAGGTAAGCAATGTCTTAAGTCTTTTAGGTGCTGTTTATCCGACCGAAACAAATACGGCCGTCTACGGACCACTTCGAAAGGTAGATTTAGATACTTGGAATAAGTGGGCAGAGGCTGTCGGAAGTGATGGCGTTTATGGAGATCAGTTCCCGAGTACGCCGGTTGGTACCGAGGGTGAGTTACAGGAATTGATTAAGGAATACGCATATGGATATAATGCCAAAGCGGGAAGAACAAACGTTGGAACGAGGGACATGGAGGCTGGAGTGGCCGGAGGATATGTGGGCCGGATGAAAGCCGGAGTAGTTACCAATGCGCATGCGTGGGATGCAAAATCTGTGATTGCATACAAGAGTGCCGGAGGCTTTGCAGGAGAAATGACAACCGGAGGTGTTGCCGAGGTTGGAAAGGTTTCTCTGATCGGCCTTCCGATTACAAATGCGGTCAGTGCAGTACAAACTTTTGTTCCAGTAATCAGAAATTCAGATATTACAGGTTTCCAGTCTGGAATGACGGTGAAGGCAACGGGAATCCCAGAAAAGGATCCCTCACTGAAGATAGAAAAAGTTGGTTATGCCGGAGGGTATGTCGGCCATATGATCGGCGGACAGATCTGGGGAAACTGGTCGGCGGGAAGCACTTACAGTGCAACGGATGCCGTGCCAGATCCAAACAATACTCGTTGTTTTGCGGCAAATGTAAGAAAGGTAGAGGGAACAAAGGCGGTAGGAGGCTTTGCGGGTCAGATTGATCCGGCAAGCGCGGCAGCATTGGATACAGCAAGTAGCAGTGGTCTGCTTGGCGGATTGCTTCAAGGGCTGCTCCAGGCACCGGGTGATTTGTTATCTGTACTCAATACAACTATCGCTACTGTTCGAGGTGCAGATGTCAGTGCATGGGATGACTGGGGAATCATTATTAACGGCGCCTATGCAGATGGTTCAGGAAATACTGCTTACGCAACAGCAGCAGGTGGATTTGCCGGGGAAATCAATGGTGCTGTGATCGGAGAACTGAACAAGGCAGAGAGCGGTGTACATGTATCGAATATTAGAAGTGTGACCGGTGGAGAATATGCCGGAGGATTTTTTGGTCTGGCTGATGTATCTGCGGTAGCACAAATCAGTGAAGGTGGCAATACAAATATACTGGAATCCATTTTAACTCTTGGCGGAACGAGCGTGTTGGATGCATTTCGAACATTTATCTATGATTCTGATGTGTCAGGTGTTGCTGAGGTTGGTTTGGAAGTACAGGCAAGAAACAGCAAAAAGACAGAGTATAAAAATGATCCTGTATACTCAGGATCAGCCGGAGGCTTTGGTGGTGCTTTGCTTAACGGCTCTGTAAAAGATTCTGAAGTGACCAACCTTCGCAGAGTCAATGGAATGAATTATACTGGAGGATTTATCGGACATCTTGGAAAGAGCGGAACCGTAGATTTAGATAGTTTAGGGGCATTAGGAGAACTACTGAGTGCAGGTGCAGGGGTAATGGACATTTTCGGATCTCATGTAGATCGATGCAGTGTTTCCGGTATACCCGAAGGATTTACGGTACATAGCGACAATACGATAGAGAAACAAGACAAGTCAGAGATTGCCGGAGGATTTACCGGATATGCGAATCTAGGAAGGATGTCCGGGGATACAGTAGATGGATTAAAACAGGTAACAAGCGGTCAGATTGCCGGAGGCTTTGCGGGAAAAACAAACTTTGCGTATCTTGCAGACATCAAGCTGGATTCGAAATTAGTTCAAGGTCTGGTAAGTGTAGTGAATCAGATTTTAAAGGCGCTCCAGTTGGATGAATTGCAAAAGGGGCAGGTAATCAAAATCGACTTGGGCATTATTGAAATCAATGCGCTATATGATGGGGAACTTGTATCTATCAATTTGTTTGGACTGGATATTAAGGTTGGTCTGGCAAAGGACAAGAGCCTTGCAACTATTTATATTGGAGATAGTAAAATAGAGATTAACTGTTCCGAAGGTGGCACGATCGATGAAGCATATCTGAAAAATGAAATTAATATTTCACTGATCAAGGCAAACCGGACAAAAATGGATTCCTGTACCGTAACCGGTGTGAAAGAAGGCTATGATGTATATGGCGGTGGAGCCGGAAACAATGCAAATGGTACGGGTGAATACGGAATTGCCGGAGGATTTGTAGGATGGAATAACGAAGGCTTGTTTGAGAATAACAATATGTATTTTGCAGACGTGATCCGTGGTGCAAAAGATCTAACAGGTCCATTTACCGGAAAGGCAAGTTTAAAATCTAACTGGGGATTTAATGACCTTGTAGGAATTGAAGGTCACGAAAATCGCTATAGAATTTACCGGAATGGAGATACCTCTTACGAAGATCTGTTTGGACAAGCTAAGAACGAACTGCAGGAGCAGCATGAAACACTGACTGGATGGAAAAATATCTATACGATTCGTCATATGACAGAAAATAAGGTAGTGAAGTTTAAGGATTTAAAAGATGCACTTATGGGCAATGGAAATGGTACAGCAACAGAACCTGCCAATGTCTATCAGGAAGACGGAGCTATGGCAGTATTGATGGAGAATACCCCGACGAATCCTACAGAACCGGAAGGTCAAGAGCCAGCGCCAGATATCCAGGATCCGTGTAAGGACTTGATTGAGCTTCGCATCCAAAAGGTTTGGAAACAGGATGAAGAAAAAGACCGTCCAAAAGAGATTGTCTTCCAGATTACAAGAACCTACGAAGTGGATGGAAAGACGATTCCAGATGAAACCTTCCATCAGGAAGTTATTTTGAGAAAAGAGGATGCACAAACTCCGGATATATGGGAAAAGGTTCTTTCCGGACCGGAATATACTGCATACCATGTGGGAACTGACGGAAAGAAATATTACTATACATACCATATCAGTGAAACAAAGGTTGACGGTTACACGACAGAAATTACTTATCCAAAGAACGACAAGTATCATTACAGCATTACAGTAACCAATAAGAAAAACTGGCTGGACAGCCTTCTTCCGGGAACAGGAGGATCTGGAACAGCTTGGATCTATGCGATAGGCGTTCTGCTTCTTTGCTTTGTGACAGTAACGGGATACAAAAAGAGGAAGAGCAAAAGAAGGCAGGGTAACTATAAATAATCATTCATACAAAGGAGAGAGAACCAATGAAAAAGTTAAAACGCGTGCTGGCAGTTTTACTGACAGCAATCATGACACTGGCAATGGCGACGACAGCCTTTGCGGCAGGAAATCAAGGAAGCTTGAAAGTTACAGTGAATCAGGGAAACACATTAAACGGGCAGACGATCAAAGTGTACAAATTATTTGATCTGACAGTGAGTGGATCACATTATGCTTACACAGTAAACGAGCAGTATAAAGCAATGATTGCGACTGCGTTAGGACAACCAGGTACTGCTACAAATGAAGAGTTGTATCAGGCAATTTCTAACTTAAAGGGAGAGGCTATTCAGAAATTCGCCGATGATTTTACAACAGCAGCTTTGAATGACCAAGTTGCTGAAACACAAGATTCAGGGAAATTAGGAGATGTTACAGAACACACATTTAATAATTTGGATTTTGGTTACTATCTTGTATACCAGACAGGAACAAAAGAGATACAGTCCTCCCTCATATCAGTAAACAAACTGGAAGGTGCAGAAGTTAAATTAAAAGGTCAGGCACCAAGTATTGAGAAAACAGCAGATAAAGAAACCGTTGAGATTGGAGAGGTTGTGACCTATACAATTACAGGTGTGATTCCGGATACAACAGGATATGAACAGTATGCATACAAAATTCATGATACATTGACAGACGGTCTTGATTTTGTAAAAGATGCAAACGGAACAGTAGTGGATGATCCTAATAATTATCTGGTATCTGTACAGATTGGGGAAACACCGGCTACTGAACAGAAGGCTCAGTTAAGTGGAAATGGCAATCGTACAATGTTGTTAGATTTATCCCAATGGATCAGGGACAATCAGGGAAGCAAAGGACAGACATTTACAGTAAAATACTACGCAAAAGTAAACTCTGCAGCTGTGGTGGAAACAAAGAACAGTGCTAAATTAGAATATGGGAACGATCCGGATAACACAACAATGACAACACCGTCAGAGGCGAAAACACCAACGTATCCAGTACAGATTCACAAATTTGCCAGAGGAGAGGAGCAAGGTTATCTTGCAGGTGCAACTTTCCGTCTTTACAAAACAGAACAGGATGCAAAAGATAATACAAATGCAATTGCCGTAACAGGTTCTGCCGGTAGCTATACGGTAGCTGAGGATCAGCAGAATACAAAAACTTATGATATGGTATCTGTTGGAAATGCAGTAACTGAAGGTATTAACCTGAGATTAAATGGTTTGAAAGCCGGAGATTACTGGTTGGTAGAGACGGAGGCGCCGGACGGATACAATGGTATTACAGCTCCGATTAAAATTACAATCGCAAAATCTGCGGATGGAAACGTGAATAACTGGACAATCAGCAGAGACAGCGAAAATGTAAGTGACAAAATTATCAAGATTGAAAATACTACAGGAACAATCCTTCCGGGAACTGGTGGAATGGGTACCATTCTGTTTACAGTGGTAGGTATTGCATTAGTACTGATTGTAGCAGCAAGCTTTGTAATCAGCAGAAGAAAACGTGCTTAATGATTTAGCATTTTGACACATCAGTGTGGGGACTGCCTGCGGGCAGTCTTCCCATGCTTTTATATAACAGCAGGGAGAATGGAATAAAGATGCGTAAAAAAAATGTGCAGAAGAAAAAATTTTATATCGGAGATATTTTTCGTATCATTGTGTTGCTTATTGCACTCTCCGTACTATTATATCCGACAGTCAGCAATTATCTCTATGAAAAAAATGGCGCAAGGGTGATTTCATCCTATGATGAAAATGCTGTGCGGTTAAGTGAAAGTGAAAAACAAGCAATGCTGGAAGCGGCAAGACAATATAATCGGGAACTTTTAGGAAACATAGAGCTGCTGGATCCATTTTCGCCATTGAAGAAAGAAGTAGATGCGAGATATCAAAGTCTTCTGAACACCAATGAAGCGGGAATGATGGGATACATCAGAATTCCTAAGATTGATGTAGAGTTGCCTATTTATCATGGAACCGAAGAGAGAATCCTGCAGTCGGGTGTCGGTCATTTTGAGGGAACATCTTTACCAGTGGGTGGAGAAAGTAGTCATACAGTTTTGACGGGGCATCGTGGGCTTCCGTCGAAACTTTTGTTTACAGACTTAGATCAGATGAAAGAGGGAGATATTTTTTACCTTAAGATTCTTGGAGAAACCTTTGCCTATAAAATCGATCAGATTCTTACGGTGTTGCCCGAGAATACAAAGGCACTGACGATTGAGCCGGGAAAGGACTATGCCACACTGGTAACCTGTACGCCATATGCAGTCAATACACACAGGCTTTTAGTCAGAGGGATTCGAATCCCATATGAAGAGGCGGTTCGTCAGGTACCGGATGAAAAGATTACACCAACACTGCCGTTCCAGGTGAAAGTGTTACTGGCAGCAATCGGTGTGTTAGTGTTGATATTTATCGTTTATCAGTTATGGAAAAAGACTAGAAAAAGAAAAGAAATGAGGAGAAAGAGGAAATGAAAAAAGGAATAGGAATAGGCGGGGTCTTTTTAATGATCGTGACTTTCATACTGTTTTGCTTTGGGATACCTCAACCTGTGTCTGCGTCGGAACGTGTCGGGACTCTGACGATATATTATCATGGAGTCACGCAGCAAGGGGAACCGATTGCATTATCAGGGGCAGAGTTTTCCTTGTATAAAGTAGGAGAAAAAGTGAAAAACAAATGGGAGTTGCATGGAGCCTTTAAAAAAGCGGAAGTGAATCTGGAAGATATGACTTCTTCCGGACAGAAAAAGGCGGCAGAACAGTTCCATGACTTTGCGGTAAAAGAAAAGCTGGAAGGAGAGACCAGAGCAACAGGAAATGATGGGAAAGTAGTTTTTCATTCTTTAGAGGAAGGGATGTATCTGTGTAGTTCACAGAATGATGTATCTTATGAGAATGGGAAATTCCACTCAGCCCCTTTCCTGGTGTTCCTTCCGGAAATAGATGAAAACGGAAATTGTTTTTATGAAGTGACAGTAGAGCCTAAAAATGAATGGGGCGAAATAGAAGTACCACAGAACTCACCTCAGCCAGAGAAAGAACAGGAAAATCCAAAGAGAGATGACGTGGAAACAGGAGATGACAAAGATATTTGGGAGCAATTGTTACTTTTATCTGCGAGTGCAGGTATCATTGCTGCCATAGGTTATAGAAAAAGAAAATGGATTTAGAGCAGAGTCAGGAAAAGCGTTTCGAGAGGATATGCTGTTCGAATTTAGTAAAAGAGGTCGTGAACAATCACGGCCTCTTCGTTAATGCAAAGAGAAATACAAATAGTTCTGTTGCGGGATATGCCAGCCAGACACCGGTCATTCCAAAGCAGCAAGAGAGTATCCATGCCATTGGCATTAAAACAAAAAAGCTGCGGAGTATGGAAATGATCTGTGCCGGAAGCGGATAGTTTATGGAAATAAAATAGGTCGAAAGAACAATGTTAAATCCGATAAACGGGCAGGCGGTAAAGTAAAGTTTTAAGCCGGGGATTGCATAGCTGGCTAAAATCAAATCTTGTTCGCTGTTAAAAACAGAAACGAGACGGGGTGCATGAAAGAAAATAATCCCATATATCACAATGGATAAAAGGATAGAAGTTATGAGGGAATAGCGTAAAAGCATTTGCACATTTTTCTTATTTCCTGCTCCATGATTCTGGCTGATCAATGGCTGTATTCCCTGTGATAAACCGGTATACAGGGAGATTACCACAAGCGAAATCACGCTGATCACACTGAAAGCTGCGACGCCTGTATTTCCGGAAATTCTCAGAATAATAAAGTTAAATAAAAACATCACAATACCGGAAGCGGCTTCCGTCAGAAATGGCGGAATACCATTTGCAAGGATGTTGGCAGTAGTTCTTTTCATTTGAACAAGATTCGGAATTGTCAAATGAAAAGAATTCTTTTTTTTCAGAAAATATGGAAGCAATACTAGCATACTTATCACTGGTGACAGTCCGGTTGCAAAGGCAGCCCCGAAAATGCCCATATGAAAAGGGAAAATAAAAATGTAGTCTAAAACAATGTTGGAAAAACTTCCGGTTATCATAGCTGCCATGGAAAGGGAAGGATTCCCATCATTTCTGACAAAGCACTGAAGGAAATGATTTAATAAAAAGGCAGGAGCAAATAGCATGAGAACTTTCAGATAACGATTTGTTGTTTCAAACACCTGGATGTCTGCACCTAGAACTGTTACAAGATGCTGGGAAGCAAATAGTCCTGTAAAAAAGAAAATGGAAGCAAACAAAAGTACCAGCATAAGTCCATTGGTAAATACTTGATCAGCAGCGTTGGATTCATTACGGCTTTTCAGGATAGAAAATCGGGAACTGCCTCCAATACCAATCATAAGTCCAGTTCCGCTGATAACACAAAATACAGGAAAAGCAAGATTCAGTGCAGTGAGCCCGTTTGTGCCAATGTCCGCAGATACGAAGAAAGTATCTGCCAGCGTATAACAGGAATAAGCAATCTGCCCTAAAATATTGAAAGAAACATATTTAGAAAAATCTTTAAAAATAGTTTTATTCATATAGCCTCCAAAATATAAATCGTAATTTAGACAAAAAACGCTCCCGAAAACAAAGTAGCCTTTGCATTCGGGAGCGTTTCAAACCGTGGTTACAGAATAACATAGAAAGGGAGAAAGTGCAAGAAGTGGATAGAAATAAGTACTTTGATATGATTCTGAGCGTGTTTCTTATTTATAAATCATAGATTAAATTCGTTCTGCATATCTTGTATAAACAAATTATATAGGGGTTTCTATGAAAGATTATATCGAAGAGCGTGCCGCTGCGATCGCTAATTATATTATTGAAGAAAATGCAACAGTGCGGCAGACTGCGAAAAAATTTGGAGTAAGTAAAAGTACGGTACATATAGATGTAACAAAAGAGATGTTTTGTGAAGGCTGTTTATGAGGTGAGATAGCGAGAGAAAAGGTATAAGAAGGATCGCAGAAATGCGGTCTTTTTCTTTTGGGTGATTTTATTGTGTTATGAAAGGAAATCGGTTAAAATAGAACAAAGAAAGCAGGTGGGAACTATCACGGATAAAACTTATTTGTGGATAGAAGATCGAAAAGAAAAAGCAAGCTATATATTTGGGGAAAATTTTATGAAACAACTTTTCCCTGATGTAATCGTTGAAAGCAAAAAGAATAATAGTGAGTTGGTCAAGGCTGTACGAACATTACAAGATACGGAGAATAGATATATCATTGTCTTTGATAATTCTTTTGATTATAAAGGAATACAGGAAATTATAAATTATGATAAAAATATAGAAGAACATGATATTGAGCAATTGTCAGCAAAGTTATTATTCGATTTGACAAGAAATACGGGATTTGAAGTATCAAAAGGTGTACTTGGAGAATGTTGGATAAAGTCTTGCTGTGAATGGGATGAACGACAGGAAGATGACATCTGTGGATTAGATTATAACAGACTGTCTGTATTTGATAAAATGAAAAGAATTTATGCGGGAAGTTCGTTGAAACTACAGCTTCCGAAAGTTGGATTGGAGGTAATGGCATGATAACGATTTTTAAAAATAGGAAAGATATACCTCAGGATAAAGAATATATAGAACTGAATGACATATTTTTTAATCAGAATACAGCAACGAAACTGGATGAGAGAGCTGCAAAGTATATTCAAATGATAGACGGCTCAGAACTTCTCAGCAAATATAAAATTCAATCACGATTTGAAGATATTACATTGAATACAGATCAACTTTCCACAGGATGTAAAACTGTATTGAATGTATTGTATTTTCCGGATAAAGTGTTTTGCCTGAAAGAATGTGGAAATAATGCTTTGGAAATATTATATAGTTTTGATGTTGGAAATGTATATAGCGAATATGCAATGATTCCGTTTGACATGG
>UMEL01035686.1_pt1 | contig 9980 bp, 7 predicted proteins | sample 1964741 | NCBI WGS metagenome assembly UMEL01 (sample SAMEA4836019, study PRJEB28245) | human gut metagenome | biome: gut microbiome; material: fecal sample | place: Denmark | collected 2008
TAAATATATTTTACATATAAAAAATAAATTGTTTTTTATAAATAAGAAATTTCATTTTTTTGAAAAATAGGATATACTATATATATCATTCCTTATTTAAAAAATATATTGCTTATATTAAAAAAATAAATAAAAATAATTGATTTTTTATCAAACAGACTATATAATTATATTGTAGTGATTTGAAAAAAAACAAAAAATATTATTTTTAGACGAAGAGGTGTTTTTTTATGCAAGAATTACTTAATAAATTAGTTAAGAAGAATGTGGTTCTTACAAAGGATGGAAGAGTTGCTGATTATATTCCAGAACTGGATAAGGCAAAAAAAGATGCTTTAGGAGTATGTATACTAGATAACGAGGGAAATAGATATACAGCGGGTGATTGGGAGATAAAGTTCACAGTTCAAAGTATATCAAAGCTTGTAACTCTTATGTTGGCTATTTTGGACAATGGAGAGGAGTTTGTCTTCTCAAAGGTAGGAATGGAGCCTTCTGGAGATCCATTTAACTCAATTAGAAAACTTGAAACATCAAGTAAGAAAAAACCATATAATCCTATGATAAATGCAGGGGCAATAGCTGTAGCAGCTATGATAAAGGGGAAAGATGCCAGAGAAAAATTCCAAAGAGTATTGGAGTTTTTTAAAAAAATTACTGAAGATGAAACGTTGGATGTAAATTATAAAATTTATTGTGGAGAGAGTGAAACAGGAAATAAAAATAGAGCAATGGGATATTTTTTAAAAAATGATGGAATAATAGAGGGAAATGTAGAGGATGCATTAGAAGTCTATTTTAAGCAGTGTTCAATAGAGGTTACTGCCTATACATTAGCTAAATTAGGATTATTTTTAGCAAATAACGGATGTACAAGTACAGGGGAGCAGATATTGACACCAAGAATAAGTACAATTATAAAGACTTTAATGATAACTTGTGGAACTTATGATATGTCTGGAGAGGTAGCAGTAAGAGTAGGAATACCTTGTAAGAGTGGTGTAGGTGGTGGAATAGTAGCTGTTTCACCGGGGAAATTGGGAATTGGTGTATATGGTCCATCTTTAGATGCGAAGGGAAATTCAATTGGTGGAATTCATTTGTTAGAGGATCTATCAAGAGAGTTAAAGTTATCAATATTTTAAATTTATAAGGAGGAAGAAGTTTGAATAATATAATTAATCTTTTAAATGGAATTTTATGGGGTTACATAATAATTGCATTACTTATTATTTCAGGAATATATTTTACTTTTAAGATAAAGTTTTCAAATTTAACTCAGATAAAAGAGATGTTTTCGATAATGTTTGAAAAGAAGAGTGGAAATGGAATATCGCCATTCCAAGCCTTCTGTGTAAGTGCAGGGTCAAAGGTAGGAACAGGAAGTTTAGCTGGGGTAGCAATAGCAATCTCTTTAGGAGGACCTGGGTCTGTATTTTGGATGTGGGTTTTAACTCTAATAGTTGGAAGTTTAAGTATAGTAGAAAATATACTAGCACAGATATATAAAGAGAAAAAAGATGGAACATTCAGAGGAGGACCAGCTTTTTATATGGAAAAAGCTATGGGTAAAAGATGGATGGGAGTAGCTTTCTCAATACTTTTAACTATGACATATGGTCTTATCTTCAATGCTGTACAAGCTAATACAATGACAATAGCTATAGAAAATTATAGTGGATTAAGTAGAATGACAAGTGGAATAATAATAGTTATATTATCAGCTCTTGTTATATATGGTGGTATGCAGAGAATAGCTAAAGTTTCAGAGGTAATAGTACCATTAATGGGAGTAAGTTATCTTATAGTAGCTATAATCATAGTTTTAAAACATATTCCAATAATAATTCCGGTATTTGAATTAATAATAATGAATGCCTTTGGATTAAAAGCTTTTGGAGCAGGAACTTTAGGAACAGTTATAATGCAAGGGGTAAAAAGAGGATTGTTCTCTAATGAGGCAGGAATGGGAAGTACTCCTAATGCAGGTGCTTCAGCTTCAGCTTCACACCCAGTAAAACAAGGGCTAATTCAAACTTTAGGTGTATATGTAACAACATTAGGAGTTTGTACAGCCACAGCTTTTATCATTTTATTCTCTGGTGTTTTAGGACAGAACTTAGATGGAATAGGATTAACACAACAAGCTATGAAGAGCCAATTAGGAGCATTTGGAGATGTTTTCCTTTTAATTTGTGTACTTCTATTTGCTTATACAACAATAATAGGAAACTACTACTATGGACAAACTAACTTAGAGTATCTAAACGCTGATAAGGGAATAAAGATACAAATATTCAGAGTTTTAGTTATTGCAATGGTGTTTTTTGGAGCAGTTAGAGAATCAGCTTTAATTTGGAATATAGCAGATTTATTTATGGCCTTTATGGTAATGTTCAATGTTTACGCAATATTTATGTTAAGAAAACCAGCGATTGAAACATTAGAGCATTATATAAGTGAGAGGAAAAAAGGAAAGGATCCAATATTTACAATAGATGTACTAAGTGATAGTACAGGAGTAGAGTGTTGGGATAAAAATGGAGAAATTCCGTTAGAAGATTAAAAAAATTTAAACTTTTTTAAGAAAAGCTTCGTCTAAAAAGTATAATAATTAATTCATAAAATTCTTTCCCCAAACTAAAAGAGGAGTTCTCCTTAGGTGAGCTCCTCTTTTCATTAATTTACATTTTTGCTGGAACTATCTCTATCCAATATCCGTCAGGATCTCCTATAAAGTAGATTCCCATAGCTGGATTTTCATATATAATAACTCCCATTTCTTTATGTTTTTGATAAGCTTCATCAAAATTTTCAGTAGTTAAAGCTAGATGGAACTCTTCATCACCTAAATCATATTTTTCCTCTCTATCTCTAAGCCAAGTAAGTTCTAAAGAGAAGTGGCCCTCTCCATCTCCAAGATATACTAATTTATAACTTCCATCTTCAGCTTCTTTTCTTTTAACTTCTTCTAATCCAAGAGCCTCTTTATAAAATTTTAAACTTTTTTCTAAGTCCAATACATTAAAATTAAAATGGTTAAATTTAAACATGGCAATCCCCCTTAAAAATTTATAAATAGATTATATCAAAATCTATTAGTCGTTGTCAAAAACAATTAAAGAGGTTATAATATAAAGAATGATAACAATATTTAGGAGGTATGTGATGAAGATTTTCTATATTTATCATAGTGGATTTGCAGTAGAAACTGAGAAGTATAAATTGATTTTTGATTATTATATGGAGCCCAAAAAAGATAGTGGAGAATTTAGAGTAAAGGAATTTATAGTGGGAGAGAAGGAAGTATTTGTTTTTTCATCTCACAGCCATAGAGATCACTTTAGAAAGGAGATTTTAGAGTGGCAGAAAATAAATTCAAATATAAAATATATTTTAAGTGACGATATAAAGGAAGAGGTAGATGCTTACTTTGTAAAAGAGGGAGATAAATTAGAAGTTGATGGAGTGGAGGTAAAGGTTTTTGGTTCTACAGATTTAGGAGTATCATTTTTTGTAAAATGTGATGGGAAAACTTTTTTCCACGCAGGGGATCTGAATTGGTGGGCTTGGTCTGATGATACTTTAGAGGAAGAGACATATATGAGAGAACTGTATTATAGCAAAATGGACTATATAGAGGAAGTTTTAAAGGAGGAGTGCATAGATTACCTATTCTATCCAGTTGATCCAAGATTAGAGAAAAATAGTTTTTTAGGAATTGAGTATTTTATAGAAAAGGTTAAAGTAAAAAATATAGTTCCTATGCATATGTGGGATAACTATGAAATCATAAAAGAGTTAAAAAAGAGAGTAGCTAAAAATATAATAGAGTTTGAAAAAAATTGTGAGAAAATATTAGAGATATGTTAAAGAGTTAAATAAAATAAGAAGTTACTAAAGCTATGAAAGAAATAAGATATTGATAAAATCCGTATTTTTTGATATAATATACTCTGAATAAAATTAGAAATAGGTAAGGGTAGAAAGGGTATGAGCTTGAAAAAGAGAGATGATGTACTAGAAAATATATATTTTATGCTAAAAATAGATGAAAGAGGGGCATATGTTCTTCCAGTTGATAAAAATGGAGAGATGCTAGAGAGTATAGATGTAGATGAAGAGGCAGAGGATACTACTAGCCAAATTTTGACATATATAAAGGGAATTAAAGAGGATAGCTTTTTTATAGATTGGGAGAATGAATATGAGGAGGCTTATCTAAATGAGCATCCAGATCTAATAGAGTATCTAATAGATAATCCAAAACTTGTAAATGAGAGTATGGAATCATTAAAATGGGTTAAGAGAGAGAATACCTTAGCTCTTATTATAAAAGAGAAGGAAAATGGGGCAACAGCTCTAACTACAGAACTTCTATTAAATGGTTCAATAAATGATTTTTTAATTATAAATGAGGATTTAATTTTAGCTGATAATGTTTTCTATATCATAGATATGGAGAGTAACGATTTTCATACTTTGAAGGAGTTAGTAGGAACAATTGATGAATCAGGACTAGAGAACTTTTTAACTCTTACTATAAAATATTTTAAGAATATAGAGATAGAATACAAGGATTATAAAGTGGTACAGGGTGAGAAATGTGTACCAAGTCCACAAATAGTTATAGAGAAGATATCACATGATAATAGCTTATATCTACAAATTACTCTGATGGTTTCAGGAATGCACTATGATTTCCTAAAGGAACATGAGATAGATAAGGTGGCTATTGTAAATAATCTGGAGAAAAAAATATCTATATGTGATGTAGATATAAGTAGAATATCTGAAGCTGTTGAAGATGTGATAAAGCTTCTTGTAAAAAATCAAAAAAATCTTAAGGTAAGGGCAAGTTACTATTTAGATGAGAGTAATCTTATCATTATGCAAGAGAAGCTAGCAAAAGAGTTTATTATGCAAGATCTATTACAATTAGCTTCAAAATATAGAGTAGTTGGAACTGATAAGCTTAGAAAGTATAATATAAAAGCAGTAAAACCAAAGGTTATTGGGAAATTTAGTCATTCAATAGACTTTTTAGAAGGTGAGATAGAACTTGAGATTGAAGGAGAAAAATTCTCAATATTAGATGTGCTATCATCTTATAAAAAAGATTCATATATAATGTTGAGTGATGGAACAAGTGCTTTAATAAATAAAAAGTATATAGAGAAGTTAGAGAGATTATTCAAAGATAATGATAAGAAAAAAGTAAAGCTTTCCTTCTTTGATCTACCTCTTGTAGAGGAGTTAATCGAGGATAAAATATTCTCGGAAGAGATGAATAGAACAAGAGATTTCTTTAAAGGAATTAATAATATAAAAGATTATAATATAGAACCACCAAAGGTTAAGGCAAAGTTGAGAGAGTATCAAGAGTATGGATATAAATGGTTATCATATCTAATAGATAATAATTTAGGTGGATGTCTAGCAGATGATATGGGACTTGGAAAGACATTACAAGCCATATCTGTATTGACTAGATTACATGAGAAGAAGGGGACAAAGAGTCTTGTAATTATGCCGAAATCCCTGATATATAACTGGGAAAGTGAGATAAAGAAGTTCAGTCCAAAGTTAAAGGTTGGAATTTACTATGGAAACTTTAGAAATAGAGATATTATAAAAAAGAGTGGTGTAATTCTAACGACATATGGAACAATTAGAAATGATATCGAGATAATTAGAGATTATGATTTTGATGTTGTAATATTAGATGAATCTCAAAATATAAAAAATGTAAATGCTCAAACAACTAAGGCTATAATGTTACTGAATGCAAAACATAGAATAGCATTGAGTGGAACACCGATTGAAAACAACTTAAGTGAATTGTACTCATTATTTAGATTCCTGAATCCATCTATGTTTGGTACTATGGAGGAGTTTAATAACTTCTATGCTATACCAATTCAGAAGGAGAATGACCAAGAGGCTATAGAGGAGTTAAAGAAAAAGGTATATCCATTTATCTTAAGAAGAATAAAGAAAGAGGTTCTAAAGGATCTACCAGATAAGATAGAGAAAACTATGTATATAGAGATGAATCCAGAGCAGAAAAAACTATATGAGGAGAGAAGAAACTACTACTACAATATGGTACACTCTCAAATAAAAGAGAATGGAATAGGAAAGACACAATTTTTTATTCTTCAAGCACTAAATGAATTGAGACAGATTACAAGTTGTCCAGAGGCTAAGAGTGTTGGAGTAACTTCAAGTAAGAGAGAGGTGCTTATAAACAATATTTTAGATGCAGTAGAGAATGGACATAAGGTACTAGTATTTACTAACTATATCAACTCTATAAAAAATATCTGTGAAGATTTAGATAAATATGGAGTAAAATATCTATCTATGAGTGGAAGTACAAAGGATAGACAGTTACTTGTGGATAAATTCCAAAAGGATAGTAAATATAAGGTATTTGTAATGACACTAAAAACAGGAGGGGTTGGACTAAATCTAACCGCTGCAGATACGATATTTATATATGATCCATGGTGGAATAAGACAGTGGAAAACCAAGCTATAGATAGAGCATATAGATTGGGACAAGACAGAACAGTATTTTCATATAAGTTAATACTGAAAGATACTATTGAAGAGAAGATACTTCAATTACAAGAATCTAAAATAAAACTTTTAGATAATCTAATATCTGAAGATAGTTCAACATTAAAAACACTTTCTGAAAAGGATATTGAGTTTATTCTAGGAGAATAAAAAGGTTAAGGAGAAGAGATGGCAATAAGTAAAGATAGATTTAGAGAGGCAGTAAATGAGTTTTACTCCAAAGAAATTTTGTTTAAACTTTATACTAAATATTTTTTAGACTGGATAGCAGAGGGCTATATAGGGAGTAATTTAGGACTTTTTGAAATCTCTTTAATTAGTGAAAATAGCAATAAACAAACTTTTTTAGATTTATTGGAGCAGTTTTACTCTAAGGAAAATATATTTTGTACCATCTTTGAGAGATTAGATCAACAGGTAAAAGAGGTATTTGAAGAGGTTGCATGGAATGGAAAGTTTTTTATTACTGATAAGGAGAGATTTTTTAAATTAGAAAACCACTATGATATAAATAAGGATTTGAAAGATGAGTTTCTTTTCTTTAAAGTGGATAAGGATATGAAAAAAGGGGAGTATCTATACTTAGATTATGATATTCTTAGAGTAATAAGAAGATTTATGAAAAAACCAGCTGAGTATAAGATTATACCTCAAAAAAAGGTAAAGGCAAACCTTGTAAATAGCAATGAGAAAGAGTTAATAGAAAACTTTAAGATGTATTTTGAGTTTTATTCTCAAGGTGGGATAAAGCTTTCAAATAGTGCTAAGATACTGAAAGAGTCTAAGTTGAATATGAAGAAATATTGTAATATCACAGAGTATTACGAGGATTCAAAGGATTTAGATTATCTAAAAACTGAAACAATAGCTCTTTTCTTCTTCTTGGTAAAGGATAAGTATATTGATGAAAATTACTTTAAAGTTTCAAATATAAAAAATATAGTTAAGGATTTTATGAGTGGGGAGCTTGTAAAAGAGGAAAACTACCACTATACATCTCTTTATTTAAATTACTTAAAGGGAGTAAAGAATATCTGGAAATCCAAAGAGGAGATAAAAAGAGGACTGGCAACTATTAAAAATATAATAGATGAGTTTCCAGATGATAAGCCTATCAGTGTAGAAAATGTCATAAAAGCTATATTGTATAGAGATGAGTTCATAGAGATAATAGATGTAAAAGATGCCTATGATTATATCTATATAAACGAGGCAAACTATGAGAGAACTAAGATATTAAACTATGAAAAATATCAGATGTATGTAGTTATCCCATTTATAAAGTCGGTTCTATTTATTCTAGGGGTATTAGGAGTTTTTGAGATATACTATGATTACCCATCTATCAATAACTCTCTGTATCTAAAAAACGGATATTTGAGTAAATTTGATGGAATCAAATATGTTAAATTTACAGAGCTTGGAAGATACTGCTTTGATAGAGTAGATGAGTATGATTTTAAAAATGCCAAAGAAGATGGAGAGGTACTATTAGATGAGGATAGATTAATAGCTACTGTTATGGGAGATACTCCAGTTAAAACTATGTTCTTAGAGAGAGTGGCTCAAAGAATAGCTACTAATAAATATAAATTTAGTAGAGAGAATTTCTTAAGAGGGGTTAGTAGCTCTAAGGAGATAGAGGAGAGAATAAATGAGTTTTATAATAAGATAACTCCTGAACCAAACCAACTTTGGAAAGAGTTTTTTAATGATATTCTAGAGAAGAGTAGTGTTATAAAGGCTGAGAGTCAATTTGTAGTACTGAAGCTAAAAAATGATAAAGAGCTTATAAAAACTATAACAAAAGATGAGAGATTTAAACCTTTGATGCTTAAGGGTGAAGATTTCCATCTATTAGTTAAAAGTGAGAATATAAGTGAAGTGATAAGCTTATTTAAAGAGCATGGATACTATGTAAACTTTTAATATGATGAAAATAACGAGCATGTCTAATTAGACTTACTCGTTATTTTTATTAAATATTATTTTATACCCATATGAGAGGCAATAATTACCTTTTGAATTTCAGAAGTTCCCTCATATATCTCAGTAACTTTAGCATCTCTCATCATTCTTTCAACAGGGAATTTTTTAGAGTACCCATTTCCACCAAATAACTGAACAGCTTTAGTAGTAACCTCCATAGCTATTTCAGAAGCAAAAAGCTTTGCCATAGATGCCATATATCCATAATCTTCTCCTAAATCCTTCATATTAGCAGCTCTATAAGTCATAAGTCTTGCAGCATCTATCTTAGTTTGAAGGTCAGCTATGACAAATTGTGTATTTTGATGATGTGATATAGGCTTACCAAGTTGCATCCTATTTTTTACATAGTTTATAGCCGCATCTAAAGCCCCTTGAGCTATTCCAACAGATTGGGCAGCCACTCCGATTCTTCCACCATTAAGAGTAGCCATAGCAATTTTAAATCCTCCACTTAAATTTCCTAGTAGATTTTCCTCTGGAATAATACAGTTATCAAAGAAAAGTTCAGCAGTTGAAGAACCTCTTACCCCCATCTTATCTTCAGCCTCTCCAATAGCAAATCCTTTAGTTCCTTTCTCTACTATAAAGGCAGAAAGAGAGCCAGTTTCAGGGTTTGTTTTAGCAAATATGATAAAGATATCAGCTTCATGTGAATTTGTGATTAAGACTTTTTTACCATTAATAATATACTTATCTCCCTCTTTTACAGCAGTTGTTTTAGTTCCAGCTTCAGCTTCAGTCCAACCAAAAGCCCCTAATTTTTCTCCACTAGCTAGAGGAGTTAGATATTTAGTTTTTTGCTCTTCAGTACCATATGTAGCTATTGGCCAACAGCAAAGAGATGTATGTGCTGACATAATTACTCCAGTAGAAGCACAAGCTTTTGAAAGCTCTTCAACAGCAGCTGCATAAGTTAGATTGTCCATCTCAAGCCCACCATATTTTTTTTCAAAAGGGATTCCCATTATACCATTTTCTCCAAGTGCTTTGATACTATTGATTGGGAATGAAGCCTCTCTATCTATCTCAGCAGCAATAGGTGCTACATATTCCTTAGTTAATTCTCTAACCTTTGATAAAAATACCTCTTGTTCATTTGAAAATTTAAAATTCATATTAGCCCTCCTAAAAATATTATTTTTTTATTTATATATTGATTTTATCATAAAAAAAATATAAAATAAAATTATATATTTTTATCAAAATATAATAAAAAATTATAACTTAAGGGAGAAGAGAAATGTTAGATTTTAGAGTAGATACATTTATAGAGTTATGTAGAACTAAAAATTATACTAAAACAGCAGAAGCACTTCATATGACCCAACCAGCAGTAAGTCAACACATTAAATATTTAGAGGAATTTTATGGATGCAAATTATTCAATTATAACAAGAAAATAC
>UMEL01027855.1_pt1 | contig 9849 bp, 8 predicted proteins | sample 1964741 | NCBI WGS metagenome assembly UMEL01 (sample SAMEA4836019, study PRJEB28245) | human gut metagenome | biome: gut microbiome; material: fecal sample | place: Denmark | collected 2008
GCAACCGTTGAAAAATTTGCTGCCAATTTTGAAAAATCAATAAATGTTTGTGTAGAAATATTTGCACTCAGCCCATCTGCAAGCTGAAAACATGTTACCGATAAGCCATTTTCATTTCCACTTTCATTTGTATTCTGAATGAAAATTTCCGCTTCCGCTCCATGAGGATAATCACATTTTCCAAATCCCTGTGTGGATCCAGGATATTCAAATGTATATCGTTCTTTTGAAATGTTTATATTTTCTTTCTGTAATTTTGCTGCTGTTTCCACTATTTTTTTCGTTTCCAAAACAGCATCTGTCACAACCGATCCTCCATCTGCAGTGACAACATACATCAGATCTCTTACTGGTTTTCTGAAATCTGCTCCGGCATTTATTCCTTCAATTCCCAGCCGAATTCCATTAAAAGCCCCTACATTTCCTGCGTTGCAATCCGTATCCCAGGCAGCAGAACTTGCTATACTGATTGACTTTTGAAAATCGTCCTCACCAAGAATAATTGCCGTTAAAACCATAGCGTGATTCGGAATCATATGACAGCACCCCGGACATACGTCATACCCATATTTTGGATCTAGATATTCTCTTACCTTTTTCCAATCTTTTTCTCTTGCACAGATTGCCCTTACATCTCTGACGACTGCAAGCAAATCCTTATTTTTTATATACTTTTCTGCGCGATCTAACAAAATATCAATATTTTTTTCTTCAAATGCCATTGATTCCAATGCCGCCAAATGACATGCTGCTTCTAAAGCAATTCCATCATGACTTACACTTGCAGCTTTTCTCACCAGCTGAACCGCCATATTTGGATTACCTGGACATGCCATGGCAATTGCATCAATAAAAATCTGTGCACCAATTTGTTCTGCCAAAGTCTTCCCATTTGTCGATATTGCTCCGCTTTCAGGTGCTTCCATTCCATTTTTTAAGTTCAGATAAGCCGTATGCTCCGTAGATCTTCCAAGACCTCCCCACCAGAGAATGGTCTTATTTTCGATAATATAGTTCAGCCATGTCTTGCCAAATTCTTTTGCAGAAATATCTTCCCGAAAACCATAATCTGCAATCGCACGGAAAAACCCAAACGTACCCGAAATATCATCATCTGCGACAATCAGAGGAACCCCCACCTGATCGTGTACATAATATTTTATCTCGCCAAATGTTTCCTGTATTTTTTTATAACTCCAGCCTTCCACAGGTCTTCCAAGATAGACTCCAATAATTTTTCCAAGTACTCCTGCATAAATTTGATTTTGATAGTCTTTTATACTCTTCATACCGCTCTCTAAATCCTTTCTACCAGAAATCCATCCCCTAAAATTGCACCACAATCTACAATATATCCTGCTTGTCCAAAACAATATTCTTGATCTGCTGCTGATACTACCAGATCTTCATTTACATATAATTTCAGTTCTTCCCCTTTTACTATGAATTTCAAGGCATAGGTATAATCTATCTGATAATCAAATTTTGTCTGCGCAAGAACCGTTCTCTTCTCATTTTTTTGCTTATAAATAATTGCTGAGCCTTTACTGAACACTGCACCATAATATTGTCTATGCCCCTTTGCTCTTGCCACCAGTCCTGCTGCCTCCTGCTGCGAAAATGTGATCACAGAAGAAACAGCATAATCTTTCCAGTCACTTGTTCCCGTTGTTACAACACCATTTTCTGTTTCATGACAAATAGAAAAAGTCACTGTATAATCCGGATTAAAGTGATCTGCTGACGAAACAAATGTCTTTAACCATGAGGTTATTGTTGTCCATGGTGTTAGCGATGGAGACATTTCCACTGACCGTCCCATCTCATATCGAACCGGTGTATTAGACCAGTCAAGTGTCTTTAAAATAATACTTCCATCTAATCGAAATTCACTTTGTAAATCAATGCCAAGCCGGTAAATTGGATGCCCTTTTGTATCTGGCACTTGCCAACATGCCATAGTGTCTCCTTTTTCTAATTGTGTCATATCTGAATAAAGGAGTTTTAATACATCATTTTCATCAAAATACTGAATAAAAAAACGGAACATTGGATTCTGTTCATCTTTACACAAAATAGTTGCTGTAATTTCCTGGCCACTATATAATGTCGGAGAACACAAAACATCAAAGTAACTCGTTCCTTCTTTGCCTTTTGGTTTTAAATCAATAAATGTATCTACACAACACGCTGCATGCAAGCCTCGACCTAATCCTTCATAAGAAATTTCACAACCATAAATTCCATATTTTTCATAAGCATTTTCAATTTTTGTTAATGCTTGTTCCTCCAGATTCTCTTCAAACCGGATTACTCCCTGAACACTTCCCGGATACTCAAAGGCATATCTTTCTTCGGGCAGATAAATTTCTTCCCCGGCAAGTGCTGCAGCAGCTTTTACAAGTTTGCGTGTTTCTAATACAGCATCTGAAATTGTCTCACCACTATCACTTGTAACAACATACATTCGATCTGCTACCGGACGTCTAAGTTCAGCTCCTTTGGAAAATCCATCCAATCCAAGACGGATCCCATTTAAACATCCTACGTTTCCCGAATTACAATCTGTATCCCATCCGGCAGAACATGCAATCATACATGCTTTTGCAAAATCATCCCCTCCCATGATCAGCGACATTAACAGCGTAAGATGATTCGTTACCATCGGACAATTTCCCGGATATTTATCATATCCATGTTCTCTTGCAATCCAATCACGAACCTCTTTCCAATCTTCTGCCATCTTACATCGTTCCCTTAACTCTTGTACAAGTGACACCAAAAATTCATTTTGTACAAATTTGAGGCTTTCATCTAATAGGCAATCAATATCCGGTTGCTCAAATGCCATTGATTCCATAACAGCAAGGAGCACTGCTGCCTCTACCGCCAACCCATCATGACTGACACTTGCGGCGTTTCTGGCCATGATTGCAGCTCTTTCTGGTTGATTAGGATTTATAAGCGCCCATGTATCAATAAAAATCTCTGATCCAATCTGTTCAGACATACTTTTTCCATTTAATTTTTCACTTCCACTTTCCGGCGCTTTGATTCCATTTTTTAATCGGATATACGCTGTGTGCTCTGTACTTCTGCACAATCCTCCCCACCATAGAATTGTCTCATTCTCAATAATATAATTCAGCCATGCATCTCCGATTTGTTCTGCCGTAAGTTTTTTGGAATATCCATTATCTTCCAGTGCCCTATAAAATGCAAACGTCCCTGAAATATCATCATCCGGAACAATTAACGGTGCTCCCGTCTTATGATTTTTATAATAGTATATTTCGCCAAACGTATCCTGGATTTTTTCATAACTCCATCCTTCTACCGGTCTTCCAAGATACACACCGATAATTTTCCCCAGAACTCCCGCGTAAATCTGATTCTGATATTTTTGAAGCATCATCGCTCTCCTCCATTTCATTTATCCTTTTACTGCGCCACTGACCATCCCATCCACAAAATATTTTTGTGTACAAAGGAAAAATACAATAATTGGTCCGATCAAAATAAATGCAGCTGCCATCATTACTCCCATATCCGATCCATAAGATCCCTGCATCGCAAGAAATCCAAGCGTTGCAGTAAAGTTTTTTGCGCCCTGCAAAAATGTGGACGAAATCAAGTATTCATTCCACGACTGCAATCCCACTAAAATTGCTACCGTGATCATTCCCGGAGAAACAACCGGCCTCATAATATGCCAAATGACCTGCGCTGTTCCAGCTCCATCTATCCTCGCTGATTCTTCTAATTCTTTTGGAACATTAAGGAAATAAGTCCGCATCAAAAAAACAGATAACGGCATATAAAGTGCTGCTAAAATAATACTGGTTGCCGGGATATTTCCAATCAAATTCAGCTTGGCATACACATAATAAAGTGGAAACAAAAACAGCTGGATCGGAACTGTCATTGCCATCATAAAGTACATTAAAACTGCTCCGCTTCCTTTAATTCGTTTTCCTGATAAAACATACCCAGCTAAACTTGATGTCACAACTACAATCAATACTGTACATCCTGTCAATTTTATACTGTTAAGGAAACCGACTGCAAAATTTCCTGTTTCCCATGCACCAATGTAATTTTCCAAATGCAAAATCGTTGGCAGTGACAATGGATTTGCCACAATTTCTGCATTTTCCTTAAAACTATTAATAAATACAAGCGCGATCGGAGCCAGGCATACAACTGCTAAACATAACAGAACCAGATGTACTGTGAAATTTATTACGGCTGCTTTTCTTTTAGATACTGCTCCCATACATCTTCCTCCTACTGTACTTCCTCTTTTTTACTGATCCTTGTATAAATAAATGACGCGATCAACCCAAAGAAACTGATAAACAATCCAACTGCTGCCGCTTTTCCTACCTTCATAGAATCAAATGCAAATGAATATGCATATGTTCCTAATACTTCTGTCGCATGGGCTGGTCCTCCTCCTGTCATCAATTTAATATAATCAAATGCCAGAAAAGAGCCAATCGTTATCATCACAAACATCAAACTAACTGTCGACATGATATTTGGCAAATAAATATATCTAAAAAGCTGCCAACCATTGCAGCCATCCAGTCTCGCTGCTTCCACTTGATCTGTTGGTGTCTGTCGCAAAGCAGCCAAGTAAATTACTGTTAGATAACTCCAATAATGCCAAATATCTACCGCCGCACATCCATAGATTGCTGTTTTCATGTTTGCCAGCGGAGATCCTATGTCCATCCCCATGTTACGAAATACCGAAATAATACCAGACACCGGACTAAACACAACATTTAACCAAAGCATCGCATTGACTGATGGGGCCAATACATACGGGATCAAAAATGCAACTTGATAAATACTTCTTGTTTTTTTCCTTGAAAGTAATAACATCGCTGCAAGCATCCCAACACAAACCGGAATCGTCAAAAACAAAAGTGTCCAGATTAAATTATTCTGAATTGCCTTAAAAAATATCTTGTCATGAAATAATTCTATAAAATTCTGAAAACCAACAAAATGTATCTCCGGAGATAATCCATTCCAGTCTGTAAACGAATAAATAACTGTCATGATTCCAGGTATCAGGATAATACATACACTGATCAATATTGCTGGTGCAATCAACAAATAATTCCAGTTTACTTTTTTTCTGTTCATTTTTCTCCCCCTATCATATAAGGCTATTTTTCATAAAAGGCTGATATATTTTGTCTATACCAGCCCCTTTGTACTTACCTATTTCATTGCAGGTTTCGGGATTGGCGGAACCATTCCATCGTCAAACTCTTTCTTAAATTCATCTTGAAGAGATTTTACATAATCTTCCACCGTTGTCGTTCCATACCAAACCTCATCGATATTGACAATTCTTGTCTGTGTTGCTGCCGGGAAAAACATGTTGTCATAATAACCAAAATTTCCTTTATTTACCGCATCTGAAATACTTTTAACTACTTCTACATATTGCTGTGATAAATAAGACATCTCACTGATATCTACCGACGAAAAATCTTTCAATGGTGTGCCCCAGTATCCCGGCCATGCGGCAGTCATCTCCTGCATAAATTCTGGATTCATCATCATATCGATGATTTTTGCAGCTTCATCTTTATGATCTTTTTCTGCATTTGCATTGATCGATAAAGTGCAAGCCCCTCCTAATGTATATGTTGTTTCTGGAACCTGTTCTGTCGCCGGGAATGGAATAAATCCGATGTTTTCTTCTTTTTCTCCCGTAAAATAAGATGCTGCCCATTGAAAGGCAATAGATGGTCCTATGAAAAACGGAGCTTTTTCATCTGCAAGTAATTGTAAAGATTCACTAAAATTCAAATTAACATAATCTTCTCCTGCCAGATATCCTTTATCCCACCATTCTTTTGATTTTTCAATTGCCGCCTTTACTTCATCATTTTCCCAGCTTTCTTCTCCTTTTAATACTTGATACATTGTCTGTGGTCCTGTAATATGTGTCAGGAAAAGTGACGCATAATTTTCATTTACCGGCTGCCAGCCTTTATTTCCCGTTACAGAAGCATACATTCCCTCTCCTAATGCCTGATCCATAATCTCTTCCATTTCTTCTATCGTACCTGGAATCTTCCACCCATGATCCGCAAGCACCTTTTTGTTATAGAACACCCCCATTGTGCTGACTCCATTGGTAAGACTGTAGAGATTTCCTTTTACCGTCCCTGCTTCATAATATGGTTCCAGAATTTTCTCTTTCCAGCTATATTCTTCCGCATATGCATCCATGTTTTCCAGTTTTCCTGCTTCTACAAGCGGCATGACAAATGATGGTCCGGATCCATACACAATATCAGGTCCCTGATTTGCCGCAAGAGCCGTCTTCATATCCGAATCCACCGATGGTCTAAATTCCACGACCAGTTGATATTCTTCTTGTGATTTATTGTATTTATCCACCAAGATTGTTTTAAAAGCTTCTTGTGCATACGGTTCCGCCCCCCAAAACCACAATGTAATTTCTTCACGATCTTTCATAGCTTCATCTGACAATACTGTTACATCCTCTTCCGATTTTTTTTCTGTTTTTCCTTCTGAATCTGTCTTTTTCGTTGTCGATACTTTACATCCCGACAACAATGTCACTGCCATCACAGTACTTAGTAAAATTGATACAACTCTTCTTTTCATAGCGTCCTCCTTTTGATAAACTTTAGATAAATTTTTATCATTTATTTATCTATTTTCCGTTGTTTTAACCATATTATATTTCAGTTTAATTTAATTGTCAATTTTATTTCACGAGTATTATTTATGTAAAACCATTAAATTTTCATTCTTTATTTATTTTTTATAATAATTTTCAGTTTTTATTCTTCAATCTATAATATTTTTTCTTGTTGTTCATATGATAAATTCTGGTAAAATTCATTCTATTGTGTGTTTTGCACAAAAAAAGAAGTGTATTTTCTATTTTTTAAACAAAATCACAATACACTTCTTTTATCATTCTTTTTATTTTCTTTTTACAGATTCTCCCTGGATCAACGCAGGAACAAAATAATTTGTTTTAATACTCCCAATATCCTTATGTGTAATTCGATTTATAATCACTTCCGCAGCCTTTCTCCCCATTTGTTCCCCGGGCTGACAGATACTCGTTAGAGTTGGGTGGAGCCATTGCCCCTCCCGAATATTAGCAAAACTAACCAGTGAGAGATCCTCTCCCACCCGTTTCTCTTTTTGCTTGGCATACTCATAAACTCCCAAAGCTAATTCACCATTACACGCTACAACAGCCGTTACTCCCAATGAAACCAGATAATCAATTCCTTTTCTTCCTTCTTCCATAGTACACTCGCTATAATAGACCAGCCTTTCATCAAATGGAATTCCGTTCAATACCAGTCCCTCTTTATACCCCTCCACACGCTTTCTTGTGTTGTAAATTTCTTTTCTCCCAGCAAGTATTCCGATTTTTTGATGTCCGAACGCAATCAGATGATCCACCGCCATATTTGCTCCCAGTTTATTATCTGCTGTCACAAAATCACAAAACACCTTATAAATAGCTCTGTCCAAAAGAAGATATGGTACCTTTGTACGGCGCAGGGCATCTCCCAGCAACACATTATTGCCATCCGTATTCATATCAAACGGAGGAATTACGATTAACCCCGCAGCTCCGACAGATGATGCAAGTTCTATTTGCGCAGCACATCTTTTTGCCTGATTTGCACAACACATCTGAAATGTCTGATACCCATAAATCAATGTATAATTCTCAATTCCCCGCATGTATTCTTCTGTTAGTTTATCTCCAAGTGACGAATAAATCACACCTATTAGTTTGTCTGAACTGTGCTTCTTCTCTCTTTTTGTTTCATATCCAAGTTCTCTGGCTCCTTCAAAGATTTTTTGCTTCGTTTCCTCAGATATCCTGCACTCTTTCCGATTCAGAACAAGTGAAACACTCGCAACAGATACTCCTGCATATTCTGCTACATCTCGTATTGTAACACTCATCAGATCACCTCTTCTCTTTCTTATTTTTCCGCCACAACTGTACCTCTATTATATAAGACGTTTCTTTCTTTTGCAAATTTTATCCCTAATCCTCTCTGTTGAGCTTCTTTTAAATCGTGTTTGCACTCTCCAAAACTACTATTTTATTCTCCCCACGCTCTTAGTAACTTCAACGCATTTTTCTCATGAACTACATTTGCCGCCAGCGAAACGATTAACCCATCTCCATCTAAGCCAGGAATCTCCTTTGCAAAGCTCCCAAACCACTTTTCTTCTCCCATCTCCATATTATCTTCAGTATTATACTCTGTCAGAACACGATAATATTTTTGCTTTTGAGGAATCTTGTCTTTTTCTGATAATTCTTTTAGATACCCAGCTTCCGCATACTTCCTTATTACTTGCTCCTCTCCAATAATCACATCCGCTGTTTTTGCCCGGATCCAGGTTGTCGCAATCGCATGATTTGCTTCTATTTGCGCATCAATCGACTGAATCAATGCCTTTTCTCCTTTCTTGATTTTCACTTGCTCTCTCACTTCTCTTTCAAAAGCTTTTTGATCAGAAATGGGGGTTAATACAAGAACAGAAACAACAGTTTTTTCATTCTCCAGAAAAATCACTTTCATCGTCTGATAAGCAAATATCAAAGCAAACATTGACCCTATGAAAAACAATATTCTCTTTTTTCCTCTTTTGTTTCTTTTTTTATCCAAAATTTCCAATACCCTCCCCTACTCTTTATATCCTAAAGTTTTTTCAAAAATATTTCGAAACAAATATGAATTTATATAAGCAGTAAGCGCAAATCCAATTAATAGATACACCTTACTCCCCACTTCTAAAAAACGAGCATCTTTTATAATCAATAGCATCGGAAGAAAATTCAAAGCTACAATCGGAACCGTATATCCAATTTTACTCATCGCCAAAATGAATGAATTTTTCATCGTGTGTCCAAGTGTATTTTCATATGCGGCAATCAACGGAAAGGCATACGATATCACCATAAGAAGTATAAATAATACTGCCAAAAGTACTGTAACAAATATTCTAACCGGTAAATTTTCCAATGTTATTACTATCCTAAAATCTATCCCAAGAATTAATATTCCTATTAAAAACAAAGTCCATATTTCTGTCGCCTTCTTAAAGTTTTGGCGAAATGCTTTCAAATAACTTCTCAAAATATAGGATTCTTCATTTCTGCACATTTGTAGTGTCATTGTATATAAAGAAGATATTGCCGCTCCGATCGTTACAATCGGGATACATGTTAGCAGAAATAATACATTCAACAACACTAAACTCGTCATTTTTGTCACACTTCGATAAAGCATTCCATTTTCTCCAAAAAAATTATTCATTTCCCCACACCTTTCTCATAGGATATAGATAAATTAACGATTTATAGATAAATTTTATTTTATATTTTATCTAATTTTATCATATAGAAATTGATTTGTAAATCAAATCTCCTATCCTGCCTCTTCGGCAAAACAAAAGAGAGTTTGTTTCCAAGCTCCCTTAACAACATTTTCTCATTTTTCATTTACCCACTTTTTATCCTCTTCCCAATCTTTCTTATTAAGTATAATTTCAGAATAATAAAAATCTTTATTTCGTATAATAATCCAAATTTTCTTTAGCTTCTTTATAAATCCTGCCTGCTCCTTATTCCCCACCTTTACTTTTTTCTTGAATAATCTCGTTAAAAATGGTATATTATATTCAAAGGAACAACCGCCCACAAGGGGTTGACCAATTAAATAGTGTACATAGAAAATGCCACCCTAAACCGGTCAAAGTTTATGGTGTGCTACCCGTCAAGAGGACAATGAAAAATAATAAATT
>UMEL01049240.1_pt1 | contig 9818 bp, 12 predicted proteins | sample 1964741 | NCBI WGS metagenome assembly UMEL01 (sample SAMEA4836019, study PRJEB28245) | human gut metagenome | biome: gut microbiome; material: fecal sample | place: Denmark | collected 2008
CACGCATGAGGTCGCGAGTTCGACCCTCGTCACTCCCGCCATTTTGATATGTAAGACGTACTTATGTACGTCTTTTTTTACATATATATAAGAGGATTCATCAACAAATAAAAAGGAGGGGTAAAATGAGCACATTATTAAATATAATATGGCTTTTTTTCGGTGGTTTAGTTTTAGCATTAGAATGGGTGATAGCAGGAGTTTTATGTATTATCTTTATAGTAACAATACCTTTTGCTAGAGGGTGTTTTGAGATGGCAGGATCATGTCTTACACCATTTGGAAAAAGAGTTGAGTTACAAAGTAATTATGGAGAGCCAGCAAGACCAATTAGTGCATTTTTATGGATAATATTTGCGGGAATATGGTTAGCACTATCTCACCTATTAATAGGGATAGCTCAATGTTGCACAATCGTAGGAATACCATTTGGAATACAAAATTTTAAACTGGTTCAAGTAGCATTTAATCCATATAAATATACTTTAAGATAGTATGAAAAAAAGAGAAAGCTTAAAATGACTTAAATCATTTTAGTAGCTTTCTCTTTTTATTAAATTATAATTTTTTAATTCCTTCTAATATCTTATCAGCTATAGGAGTGAATAAAGCAGATGAGTCTACACATTCCTCTCCTCTAGTCATCTTTGCAAATCCCTTAGTCATAGGTAACTCTCCAAGAAGAGGTAACCCCATATCTTTTAAGAAATCATGAGCTCCAGATTCCTCATGGAAGCTTATTTTTGTTTCACAACCAGGGCAAACTATATAGCTCATATTTTCAACTACTCCTATTACAGGAACATTCATTTTTTTAGCCATATTAACAGCTTTAGCTACAATCATAGATACCATATCTTGTGGTACAGATACCATTACAATTCCATTGATAGGAGTAGATTGCATAACTGTAAGGGCTACATCTCCAGTACCAGGAGGCATATCTATAAGAAGATAGTCAAGATCTCCCCATAATACCTCTTCCCAGAATTGTTTTACAGCACTACTTATGATAGAACCTCTCCACACTACAGGTTGACTCTCATCTTGAAGTAATAAGTTAAGAGAGATAATTTTAATTCCCTCTTTAGATGTTACTGGAATGATGTTAGTACCATCTCCTATAGCCATCTGTCCACTAACTCCCATAAGTCTAGGGATACTAGGTCCAGTTATATCAGCATCCATTATACCAACTTTATAACCTCTTTTTGCTAAATCTTTTGCAAGTAGTGTAGTAACAGTTGATTTTCCAACTCCACCTTTACCACTCATGATTCCAATTACATTTTTTATATTATTTAATGGATTGTTAACAACTCCACAACTCTCTTTGTCCTTTGTACAAGCACCGTTTGAAGGACAAGTACTACAATTTGACATATATTTTTCCTCCTTAAATTAACAATTACTATTTTTTAATCATACACTCATAATATGGATTTGTCAAATTTAAAATAATAATTATTAGATTGCAATAGATATAGGAGAGTTATTAATTTTATGAGTATATATTTTATGTAATTCCTCTTCAGTTACATTTTTACTAGAAATATCAAGGATAACCTTTCCCTTATCAAGCATAACTATTCTGTCAGCATACTTTATAGCATCTCTAAGATTATGTGAAATCATAAGGGCAGTTATTTTTTGTTTATCTATAAGTTGTTTAGTTTTTTCCATAATAACTTTAGATGTTTTAGGATCTAAGGCAGAAGTATGCTCATCTAGGAGTAGAAGTTTAGGCTTTTTCATAGTTGCCATAATAAGTGATAGAGCTTGTCTTTGTCCACCTGATAAGAATTTTACTTGTGTATCTAGCTTATTTTCTAAACCTAATTCAACCTCTTTGAGTAAATTAATATAATTTTCAATTTTATTTTTTTGTATTAGTCTTTTAAGTGAAAATTTTTCACATTTTTTACTAGCTAAAGAGATATTTTCTAGTATTGTAAGAGATGGAGAAACACCTTTAGATGGATCTTGATGAATTTTACTTATACCGAAAGCTCTTTTTTCCTCTTTAAGTTTTCCAATCTCTATACCATCTAATAAAATAGAACCACCATCATTTTCTAAAGAACCACTTATTAGATTAAAAAGAGTAGATTTTCCACATCCGTTGGCTCCTAAGATAGCTACAAACTCACTATCTTTAACTGTAAAGTTAAAATTATTGAATATAGTTGTTTCATTCTCAGTTCCAATATTAAAACTCTTTGATAAATTTTTTATTTGTAGCATCTTTTTTTCCTCCTTTTTTGATAAAATCTAAAATAGACATATTATTATAACCAATAAAAAGAATAACAATAATAGCACTGATAGCCTTGAGATCAGTAGGAGCAAGCCCTACTTCTAAAGCAAGTCCACCTATAATTTTATAGATAATAGCCCCTAAGATAGCTCTACTAGTTCCATTTATTTTTTTAGAATTTTTTAAGAATGTATCTCCAATTATAATAGAGGCAAGAGCTGATACTATGATAGAAGCCCCCATATTAATATCAGCAAATCCTTGAAGTTGTCCCATAAGAGCACCACTAACAGCAACAATTCCATTAGATAGCATAAGTCCTAATAACTTATATGTATTACAGTTTACACCTAGAGATTTTACAAGTGTTTCATTATCTCCAGTAGCTATTAAAAGATATCCTCTCTCTGTTTTTAAAAATATATCCATCAGAAATTTGATTAATAGTACAATAATTACAAGGATAACTATTGTATTTCCATAATCAAAGATAGAAGAGTAATTGTATAGAGGAATATTGGCTTTTCCATTTACTCTTAAATTAACAGAGTAAAGAATAGTCATCGTAAGTATCCCAGCTAATATTGGTGCAATTCTCATTTTAATATGAAGTGCATATGTAATAACCCCAGCTAATGAACCAAAAACAAATGACAATATTGTACTGGTAATTGGATCTAAACCTATTAACATAAATTTTGAAAAAATAAATGCTCCAAAAGGAAAAGTTCCCTCTACAGATAGATCTGGAAAATCAAGTATTTTATATGTGATAAAAACACCTATTGCAAGAACTGCAAATATTAATCCTTGCTCCAAAGATATAGATAATAAAGCTCCCATTTTATCTCCTCTCTAATCTACAAATGTAGCCCCTGAAAATACAGGTAAACTCTCTGAAAGATTTAAATTTTTTAAAGTTTTTCTATTCACAACTTTTGTTGTATTTTTAGATGTTTCTACTGGTAGATTTTCTACTGAAACCTTATCAACTAGAATTTTTTTAGCCATGGCTCCAGTTTGTCTTCCAAGCTCATAGTAACTAAGCCCATCTGTCATAAGAATTCCACCTTGTACATGAGCCTCCTCAGCCCCAATAGTTAATTTTTTATTCTTGATACTAGCTTTTGAAATTAAATTGATAGCTGAAGCAACTATATTATCTGTAATAGTGTAGAATCCATCTACTTTTCTAACAACCGAGTTTACAGCTTGAGGAATATCATTGATATTATTTACTCCCACTGGAATAATTTCAAGATTTAATTTTTCTCCAATCTCTTTAGCCTTAGCAATTTGAATTTCAGAGTTAGCCTCACTAGTATTATAGATAACAGCTATTTTCTTTACTTTAGGATTGATCTCTTTAAAAAGGCTTAGTTGTTTTTCAACAGGAGCAGCATCAGAAGTTCCACTGATGTTACCTCCAACTTTTTCAAGTGAATCAACAAGTTGTGCACTTACAGGATCAGTAACAGCACTGAATAAAATAGGTATTGTATCAGTTGCTTGCTTAGCTGATTGTGCAGAAGGAGTGGCTATAGCAAATATAAGATCTTTCTTATCAGCAACAAATTTTTGAGCTATCATACCAGCTGTTCCAGTATCTCCTTGAGAGTTTTTATAATCTATATTAGCATCTATACCAAGATTCTTTAATTCATCTTCAAAACCTTTTCTTACAGCATCTAGTGCTGGATGTTCTGCAAATTGAGATATACCAATATTAAAAGTTTTTTCATTGGCATAGGATATGATGCTAAAAATAAAAAATATCATCATTCCAATTATTTTTTTTGACTTCTGTACTACTGTTTTTTTCATAAATCCTCCTCTTGAGGAAATAAAAAAACCTTTTTACAAGAATTGTAAAAAGGTAATTAACAAAATATATTAAAAAGATATAGGTAAATCTACCTACACTATAATTTTACTATTTTATTTTACTACTATCCTACAATTCTACAAAATTTTCTTATTCCTACAACTATTCTACTATTCTACATTTTATATTCATTGATTATATATAAATTTTTTTTAAATGTCAACCCTTAATTTTATTCATTAGGAACAGCTCTATGCCCAAGCCCTATAACAACCTCATCTAATCTGAACATTCCAATAGTTAAAAATATACATACAGACAGGTGTTCTTGGTATCTAGCTATACCAATTTTTCCACCAACATTGAAGCCTACAGATTTATCTAAAATTTGATCAATAGCCTCTCTAGTAGCCCCAGTTAATGCTCCTTCATATACATGTGACTCAGTTATAAGTCCATTTCTTTTAGCAGCGACTAATGTTCTTTCCAAGATTTTTGGGATAGAGTCAACAACATTTCCTCCAATATCAACAGCAGCAGTTTTAATCTCTCTTTTCATATATTTATCTTTTAGCTCTTGTTCCTCTTCTCTATTACTCATAGCCATCTCTATAGATACCCTAGCTATATCCTTACTTTTATATTGCATAAAGACTCCTCACTTTCAAAATTTTATATCTATATTATATCAAAAAATCTAAAAAACTAACAGAAAAATTAAAAACAAAAATGTCTAAAAAGTTGTATAAAACGATTGAAAAAAATATATATTTATGATATATTTAAAGAGTAAATTTAATAAAACGCTTTTTATTGTTTTCAGTTTATATATTAAAACAGTAAAAGGCGTTTTTTATTTTTAGGAGGTAGAGATGTTAAAAAAAGAGAATAAAATGGGAACATATAAGATATTGCCACTATTATTATCAATGTCTATTCCACCAACAATATCAATGTTAATTAATTCACTGTATAATATAGTTGATTCTATATTTGTTGCGAGATTAGGAACAGAAGCATTAACTGCTGTATCCTTAGCTTTTCCAGTTCAGAATTTGATTTTAGCATTAGCTGTAGGATCTGGTGTCGGAGTAAACTCCTTAATAGCAAGGAAATTGGGAGAAAAAGAGTATGGAATAGCAAGCAAAGCAGCAGCAAGTGGACTAATTCTCTCTATAATTCATTACTTAATTTTAAGTTTATTGGGGATATTATTAATTAAACCATTTTTTCTTCTTTTTACAAAGGAAAGTAATATTTTGAATATGGGGATAGAGTATACCTATATAGTAACATTTTTAAGCATAGGAACAATTACACAAATAGCTATAGAAAAGATTTTACAAGCAACAGGAAATACATTAGCACCAATGTTTTTACAGATTATAGGAGCGATAACCAATATAATTTTAGATCCAATATTAATATATGGATATTTTGGTTTACCGGTATTAGGAGTAAAGGGAGCAGCTATTGCCACTGTAATTGGTCAAATGACATCTTTATTTTGTTCTTTATATGTTTTATTTTTTACAAGACAAGAATTAAAAATAGAGAAAAAAGATTTTGTTTGGGATAAGAATATTATAAAAGATATATATAGCGTTGGAATTCCCTCTTTTTTTATAATGTCAATAGGTTCTTTCCTAGTTATGGGAATAAATTATATCCTTTCGGGGATATCAACTATAGCAGTTTCGTTATTTGGAATATATTTTAAGCTTCAAACATTCATATATATGCCGACTAGTGGAGTAACACAAGGAGCTATGCCAATTATGGGATATAGTTATGGTGCTAAAAATTCAAAGAGATTATTAGAAGTTTTAAACTATTCAATAATAATATGTGTATTAATAAACTTTTTAGGAAGCGTAATTTTTTGGATATATCCTCAAGAGATACTTCATTTTTTTGATGCTTCTGAAGAGATGATGGTTATGGGAGTTAAAACAATAAGGATTATTTCAACAACCTATTCAATAGGAAGTGTATGCTTTATTTTTTCATGTTTCTTGCAAGCTATTGGAAAAGGGATACCATCATTGACAATAACTATGTTAAGACAGCTAATATTGCTTTTACCAATGGCATATATTTTAGGAAAAATTTATGGACTCACAGGAGTATGGTTAGCTTTTCCAGTTGTAGAGGTAATAACTTGTATAATATCAATTTTGATATATAGAAATTTTAAGAAGAAAGATCCTGTGATGAGTTTAAAGTATGAAAAAAATTAAAAAATAGAAAATTTAAAAAAATAAGAGTAAGTGAAAATAAAAAAGCTATGATTTCAATAGTTATTATTCACTTACTCTTATTCTATATTTTATTTAAAATTTTTTATACAAAGGGCAACAGCTCCAAAGAAACCAGAGTTTTCTCCTAAGTCTGGTGTAACTATATATTCATCTATTTTATTAGCAATCAGATCACTTTGGACATAGCCGTTCAATAGCTTAGCTACCTCTTTTCTAATTTTTGGAAGGAGTTGTTTATGTTTTATAACATCTCCACCAAGAATTATTTTCTCAGGAGATAGTATTAGTATATAGTTAACAAGGGCATGGGCTATATAGAAGGCTTCTAAATCCCAAGCAGGGTGATTTTCACCTAAAGATTCTAATTTTTTATTCCATCTTTTTTCAATAGCTGGACCAGATGCCATTCCTTCTAAGCAGTTTCCACCATGGAAAGGACAGTTTCCAGCAAACTTATCACGAGGGTGTCTACTTACAAAAATGTGTCCCATCTCTGGGTGCAACATTCCGTGAACAAGCTTTCCCTCAACGATAGCTCCGCCACCTATACCACTTCCAATAGTCATATATATAGAATTTTTTAATCCTTTCCCAGCCCCCCAAGTAGCTTCTCCTAAGATAGCAGCATTGATATTTGTATCTAAGAAAATAGATATATTTAAAGCTGTTCTTAAAGTACCGAGTAAATCAAAATTTTTCCAAGTTGTTTTGGGAGAGGATGTAATATAACCATAAGTCTCAGATTGAGGATTCAAATCAAGAGGACCAAAACATCCAATTCCAAGAGCAGCAATATCCTTATCTTTGAAAAACTCAATAACAAGAGGTATTGTTTTTTCTGGAGTCTCTGTTAGAATACTTATTTTTTCAAGAGTATTTCCTTTTTCATCAGTTATTCCACAAATAAATTTTTTTCCACCTGCATCAATAGCTCCAAATTTCATAAAAATCTTCCTCCTTTAATATTATGGTATATACTATATTTACTACAAAAAAATTGAATTTCCTTCGTTTTTAGAAATCATAATTACTTTGAGCAGGAATATAATCTAGATATAGATTTGAATCAAACATCTTTCCTAACTCATCTATAGAATCAAGACCAGTAAAATATATGATTGTTTCAGAATCAGGAATAAATTTAATTGTATTTCCCTTTAAATGGAAATTACCTACATCTTTAGAGATAGGAAATTTAAGAACAGGTGAACCAATATCTTTCAAAAGCCGTTGATAAAGATTTTGTAATTGTCTAGTTCCAATTTTTTCCTTGTCAAAGACAACTCTAATTTTAGTTAGAGAATCATTTACTAAGTAAAATTGATACTTTTCAATATTTTCCTTTGGATCTTCAACAGATAGAATTGTAGTATTTTCATCAACAGTAGGTTCTTTTTCTATTTTTGGGAATATGATACTTAGATCATTACCAGTATCCCCCCAGTTAATTCCATTGAAATCCTTTATTGAAAATGATGATATGTAGATAATTAAAAAGAGTAAAAACGCTTTTTTCATACTTAATAACCTCCAGTAAGTTTATAGTAGTTATATTTTAACAAATTTTTATTTAATTAGATAAAGAAATTTTTGAAAAAGTTTAAAAATATTGGTATTATATAGTTAAAAAGTCGACTTAAATTATGGAGGGTAAAATGAAGAGGGAAAATTATATAGAGTGGGATGAGTATTTTATGGGGATAGCTCTTCTTTCTGGAAAAAGAAGTAAGGATCCGAATACACAAGTGGGAGCTTGTATTGTTAATGAAGAAAAAAAGATTGTTGGGGTAGGATATAATGGATTACCTACAGGGTGTAGTGATGATGAATATCCTTGGGAAAGAGAGGGAGAGTTTTTAGAAACTAAGTATCCATTTGTTTGTCATGCTGAATTAAATGCTATATTGAATAGTACTAAAACTTTAAAAAATTGTACAATATATGTTGCTCTTTTTCCTTGTCATGAGTGTAGTAAAGCTATAATTCAAAGTGGAATAAAAGAGTTGGTATATTTATCAGATAAATATGATGGAACAGAGTCAAATACTGCCTCTAAAAAAATGCTAAATTCAGCAGGAGTAAAATTTAGACAGTTAAAATCAAAGATAGATAAAATTGAATTATCTTTTGATGAAAAAGATTATTAAGAGCAGAATTATTAAGTTTTCTTTCATTAAAAATTATTTTAGTTTAGAAGAAGTTGATTAACCAAAGCTTAAAGAGTATAAATAAAATTCTGTTTGTTTAGAGTTTTATTATCTTTTGCTAAGTTAATCTAACTTCTATATCTAAATACTCTATTTTTTCTTTCTGAAAAAGTCTTTGAAAGATTTTTTAGGCGAAACATCCTTCATCTCTTGCTGTTCTTTTCTATATTGAGACCAATTTGGGTCATTTTTCATATGTTTTCTCATTTGACTCATATATTGATATGTAGCCTTAGCATCAGAATATTTTTTCTTCATATTGAATTTTATATCTGAAAAAGTTTGACCAATACCATCGAAAACATCTTTTATATTATAAAAAACTCTTTTAGGAAAGTTATACTTATATATTTCTCCACAGTGAGGGCATTTATATTTTGCAGATTTATCAGAAATCTTCATTTTTTTCTTACAAGCTGGGCAAAGAATAATAAATTTTTTCATTTTAAACTCCTAAAATTAATGATATAATAATTTAAAAGATATTATATCATAAATATTTTATAAGGGGAATATGAAATTGAAAGAAAAAAATTTGATTAAAAATACAGATCTATTTTTTAGATTAGAGGATAGTGAATTTGAAAATATAATTGAGAAGTGTAGATATAAAATTTTAAATTTTCAAAAGGATGAGTATGTGGCTTTTAGAGGTGATGATATAGATGGTATTTATATCAATTTAGAAGGAATACTGGTAGCAGAGATGTTGAAGGATGATGGAAATGTTAAAAAAATAGAGGAACTAGGAAAAGGAAGAATAGTTGCCTCAGCATTTATTTTTGGAAATGTAAATAAATTTCCTATAGATTTAGTAGCTAAATCTAAAGTAAAAGTGCTTTTTATTGAAAAAAATGAAGTAGTTGAATTGCTAAAAAGTAACAGTAAGATTTTAAAAATATTTTTAGATGAGATAAGTAATAAGGCACAGTTTTTATCAAAAAATCTATGGGAAAGTTTGAGTAATAAGACTATAAATCAAAAATTAGTAGAATATATGTTAAAAAATGAAAAAGATGGAATAATAATTTTCAATAATTCAATAAAAGAGTTATCGGAATACTTTAATGTGAGTCGTCCATCACTTTCAAGAGTAATAATGAAAATATTATAGAAGAGGGAGTTATAGAGAGAGTTGAAAAGGGAAAATATAAAATTCTTTCAAGGGAAAAACTATTAAAAATAAAGTAAAATTAATACTTTGTTGTTTATTATCTAAATAAAGAATAAAATTTTTTAAAAAAAGTGTTGACGAAAAATATTATTTA
>UMEL01004421.1_pt1 | contig 9791 bp, 7 predicted proteins | sample 1964741 | NCBI WGS metagenome assembly UMEL01 (sample SAMEA4836019, study PRJEB28245) | human gut metagenome | biome: gut microbiome; material: fecal sample | place: Denmark | collected 2008
ACGTGCCAATGCTGCATTTGAACGTGTGGTTGCAGCTGCTAAGAGACTGCTGCAGGTGGTTCTTAAGAATGAAGGACTGGCGAACAAAGATCTGGCCAAATTCGAGACACAGATTCAGAATCTGGCAGACAAATGGGATCGTTAATGTCAAGGACTAAAAATTTTTTTATTTTCCTCAAGGGAGAATAACACCTGACCATATGGAGAGAATTTCTACTAGATAGAGCTGTGGATACAGCCAATATACATCTGGTGGAGGTTCGTAATGGCACAGGGAAAAGTGGAAATATGTGGAGTGAATACAGCAAAGCTTCCTATCCTGAGTAATCAGGAGAAGGAAGCTTTGTTTGCGCGTATCAAGGCAGGGGATGAAGAGGCGAAAGAACAGTATATTAAGGGAAATCTGAGATTGGTGTTAAGTGTTATCAAACGGTTCGGTAATAGCAATGAAAACCCGGATGATCTGTTTCAGATCGGATGTATCGGTCTGATCAAGGCAATCAATAATTTTAATACGGAGCTGGATGTGAAATTCAGCACTTATGCTGTCCCGATGATAATAGGGGAAATCCGAAGATACATGCGGGACAACAACAGCATACGGGTGAGCAGATCGTTACGGGATACGGCATATAAGGCAATCTATGCCAGGGAAACCTATGTGAAGCGTAATCAGAAGGAGCCTACGGTGGAAGAAATCGCGCAGGAGATAGGTATCTCAGGTGAGGATATTGTCTATGCGCTGGACGCCATACAGGTGCCTATGAGTTTGCAGGAGCCGGTCTATAATGACGGTGGGGATCCACTGTACGTGATGGATCAGATTAGTGACCGCAAGAACAAAGAAGAAAAATGGGTGGAGAATCTGTCGCTGGAAGCGGCATTGGACCGCCTTGGAGAGCGGGAACGGTATATCATAGAGCTTCGATTTTTTGAAGGAAAGACACAGATGGAAGTGGCAGATATGATCTGCATTTCCCAGGCACAGGTGAGCCGTCTGGAGAAATGTGCCCTCAAAAGTATGCGCCAGTATCTGAGTTAATTAGCGGTTGCTTTTTCATTCCTTTCATACTATGATAGATACAGAAAGGAGCGGATTATGAAAGCATGCATTTTTGACCTTGACGGAACATTGACAGACACACTTGATTCAATGGTATATTCAGTGAACCTGACTTTGCAGGAGATGGGGCTTACTGAGATCAGCAGAGATCAGTGCCGAAGATTTGTAGGGAATGGAGCACGGAAGCTGATAGAAGATGCGTTGAATGCAGCAGGCGATAAAGGAGCGACACGGATTGAAGAGGGAATGCAGGTATATGGCAGAGTCTTCGGGGAGAACTGTACGTACCATGTAGCACCTTATGCAGGGATCCCGGAAGCATTGGAAGAGCTGAAGGACAGAGGAATAAGGCTTGCAGTGTTGTCGAATAAGCCGCATCAACAGACCCTAGATGTGGTAGAGACCTTTTTCGGAAAAGAGTTGTTTGATTATGTACAGGGACAGATGGATGGAATTCCGCGCAAACCGGATCCGGCTGGTATCCATTACATTCTTAAGAATATGCATATTCCTGAATCAGAGTGCCTGTATGTGGGAGATTCTGAGGTGGACATTGTCACAGGACGTGCGGCAGGAGTTAAGAGCGTTGGCGTAGAATGGGGCTTCCGTGACAGGAAGACACTTGAGGCTGCAGGAGCAGAGCATATTATCACTACACCGGATCAGTTATTACAATTCGTATCATAGTCGTGAGGGAGGATAAGAGATATGTATGAATACGATGAAGAATGTCTGCAGGCGTTTCTGGAACAACAGGGCAAGCTCTTTGATGAGCCGGTAGCTGATACGCTGGAAGAAGCAGAGGCATTTTTGGAAGATTGCATGGCAGCAGTTGTGAATAATATCGAAGAAGTTAAGGAATTTCTGGAAGAAGAGGGCATGGATGTAGATGGCATGTCAATGGAAGAGATTGAGGAAGCCGCAGAAGTATTTGCACTGCCGAGCGGACAGTATCTGATTGTAGAAGGATAGAAGAATCTGAGATAAAAATTGAAAAAGAAGAATAAGAACTGAGAAGCCGCAGCTAATTAGCCGCGGCTTTTTTCAATGCCTCATCGACAGCATTTATGATTGCCTGAGAGGTATAATGAGTCTCTTCTGTGTACTGGATATCATCGAGAGACTGGTTGGCGACGATCTGGTCGGCAATCTCCTCAACTGCCGGTTGAAGTAATGGATACATGGCAGAGACTGTCTCATTCAGATTGGAGAAATGAATGGATGTGATCTCGGTTTCTGAGACGGTTACTTCCAGCGAAAGCGTGGTATCTCCAACCGTCAGATCTGAAGTATAGACGCCTGGATTATATTTGGCTGTTTTGTTATGACTGCCCCGTACTTTAGGAAGAAACATGAAAATAAGCAGCAGGATCAGTACTATGGCTAAGACAGCAAAGATCGCTGTATAAATGATCTCTTTCATGTGTAAGACAACGATTCTGGTTTTGGAACTCATAATGGCCTCCTTATCAGTGGTCCTGGTATTATTTCTATAAATGTATGCAGGGAGGAAGGGATTTATGCGTGACAAATGGGAGCTTCTCTTGTAGAATAAGGAACGGAGGTAAGAACGATGTATATTATTGCAGGACTTGGTAATCCTACGAAACAGTACGAAGGTACAAGACATAATGTAGGATTCGATGTGATAGACCGCATTGCGGATGAATATAATATTTCTGTAGAGACACGGAAAGGAAAAGCACTGACGGGCACCGGGATCATTGCGGGATGCAAAGTCCTTCTGGCAAAGCCGCAGACTTATATGAATCTCAGCGGAGAGAGTCTCCGGGCACTGACAGATTTTTATAAGATCGATGTAGAGACAGAACTTCTTGTGATCTATGATGATATCAGTCTGGATGTGGGACAGCTCCGGATCCGTAAGAAAGGAAGTGCCGGAGGTCATAACGGAATCAAAAGCATTATCAGCCATTTGGGTACGAATGTATTTCCAAGGATCAAAGTAGGTGTCGGTGAGAAACCGTCCGGCTATGATCTGGCAGATTATGTGCTGGGACATTTTTCTAAGGATGACAGAGCAAAGATGCAGGAAGGCTATATCAGAGCCATGCACGCAGCAGAGATGCTTGTGGCGGGTGATGTAGAGCAGGCCATGAACGAATATAATAAAAAAGCAAAACAGGAGGCGTAGAGGCAGATGCAGGCGCTGATAGGGCCGTTGCAGGAACTGGCTGAATTTGAAGCAATTCAGAAAGAAAAACAGAAAGAAGCCGGAGTACTGCAGATATCCGGCTGTGTAAATTCTCAGAAAACGCATATGATGTACGCACTGGGCGATGGCTGTAAATACAGAGTCATCGCTTGTTCCAGTGAGTCAAAAGCAAGACAGGTATATGAGGAATATCATATGCTGGATCCGGAGACTTATTTTTATCCGGCAAAGGATTTCCTTTTTTATCAGGCAGATATCCGCAGCAAGGAACTTCAGGAATCCCGCATGACAGTAGTACAGGCAATTCTGGAGGAAAAACCGTTGACTGTAGTGGTGTCTTTTGATGCATTTATGGATGCACTTCCAGTGAAAGGTGCTATGAAAGACCGGGTGATCCGGATTGAAAACGGACAGACACTGGACTTTGATGAGATCCGGAAAGCGTTGACGGAGAATGGCTATGACAGGGAAGAACAGGTCGACGGACCGGGACAGTTTGCGATCCGCGGTGGTATCCTGGATATTTATCCGTTGACCGGGGAGCTTCCTGTGCGTATTGAGCTGTGGGGAGATGAAGTGGATTCTATTCGAAGCTTCGATACAGACAGTCAGCGTTCCGTGCAGAATCTGGATGAGGCAGTGATCTATCCGGCAGATGAGCTTCCGGGAAGGCCGGGAAAACGAGTGTCATTTCTGGAATATTTTCCGCCGGAAGATACGTTGGTATTTTTGGATGAACCGACTAGGCTGGTAGAAAAGGGCGAGGCAGTAGAACAGGAATTTGTAGAAGCGCAGGCAAAACGCGTGGAAAGTGGTTATGAAGTATCGGATGATGAGATGGAGCTGTATGAGACGGCAGAGATCGTAAAGCGGATGAATACCTATTACTGCATTGGATTGTCTGCGCTTGAAACTCATGGCAATGGTTTTAGATTCCGGAATAAATTCAGCATTAATACGAAGAGTGTGAATCCGTATAATAACAGTTTTGAGATGCTGACGAGAGACCTGAAGCGTCTGAAACGGAATGATTACAGAGTGATATTGTTGTCAGGTTCCAGAACCAGGGCGAAGCGTCTGGCGGAGGATCTGCGAGATTATAATCTGAGCAGTTATTACAGTGAAGAGCAGGACAGAGAAGTGCAGCCTGGTGAGATTATGACAGCTTATGGTCATGTGGCAGAGGGCTATGAGTATCCGATGCTGAAGTTTACGGTGATCTCGGAAACAGACATTTTCGGTAAAGTGCGTAAGAAACGCAAGCGTAAAAAATACGAAGGCCGCAAGATCCGTGACTTTACGGAACTGAAGGTGGGCGACTATGTGGTACATGAGAATCACGGTGTCGGCATTTACCAGGGGATTGAGAAGATTGAATCGGATAAGATTGCCAAGGATTATATGAAGATTTCATATGCAGCAGGCGGTAATCTGTACATTCCGGCAACGCAGCTGGATCTGATCCAGAAATACGCCAGCGCCGATGCCAGGAAGCCAAAGCTGAATCGTCTTGGCACGCAGGACTGGACCAGAACGAGAAAACGCGTCAAAAGTGCGGTACAATTAATCGCAAAAGATCTGGTGAAGTTGTATGCGGCAAGACAGGAGCAGGAAGGTTTTGTATATGGCGAGGATACCGTATGGCAGCGGGAATTTGAAGAGATGTTTCCGTTTGAGGAGACAGAAGATCAGATGCTTGCCATTGATGCGGTAAAACAGGATATGGAGAGCACTAAGATCATGGATCGTCTGATCTGTGGGGATGTGGGCTATGGCAAGACGGAAGTTGCAATCCGTGCGGCATTTAAGGCAGTGCAGGAGAATAAGCAGGTCGTATATCTGGTGCCGACGACGATTCTTGCCCAGCAGCATTACAATACCTTTGCCCAGCGTATGAAGGAATTTCCGGTGCGGGTGGATCTGATGTGCAGATTCCGGACGGCAGCCCAGCAGAAGAAGACCATCGAGGATACGAAAAAAGGTCTGGTAGATATTATTATCGGTACCCACCGGGTGCTCAGTGATGATCTGGAATTCAAGGATTTGGGGCTTTTGATCATTGACGAGGAACAGCGTTTTGGTGTCCAGCATAAGGAGAAGATCAAGAAGCTGAAGGAAAATGTAGATGTGCTGGCGCTTACGGCAACACCAATCCCGCGTACCCTTCATATGAGCCTGATCGGAATCCGTGATATGAGTGTGCTGGAAGAGGCACCGGAAGAGCGTATGCCGATTCAGACGTATGTGATGGAATATAATGACGAGATGGTGCGGGAAGCTATCCAGAGGGAGTGCGCCCGCCAGGGACAGGTTTATTATGTCTATAATCGGGTGGATAATATTGCGGAAGTCAGTGCGCATATTCAGAAGCTGGTGCCGGAAGCGGTGGTAGCCTATGCCCATGGACAGATGCGGGAACATCAGCTTGAGAAGATCATGCTGGACTTTATCAATGGCGAGATTGACGTGCTGGTATCGACCACGATCATTGAAACAGGACTGGATATTTCCAATGCCAATACTATGATCATCCACGATGCAGACCGGCTGGGACTGTCGCAGTTGTATCAGCTCCGTGGACGTGTGGGACGATCCAACCGTATGGCATATGCGTTCTTAATGTATCAGAGAAATAAATTACTGCGGGAAGAAGCAGAGAAGCGTCTGGCAGCAATCCGTGAATTTACGGATCTTGGGTCTGGATTTAAGATCGCCATGAGGGATCTGGAGATCCGGGGCGCAGGTAACCTGCTGGGAGCAGAGCAGCATGGACATATGGAAGCGGTTGGATATGATATGTACTGCAAAATGTTGAACGAGGCAGTGCGTACGTTGAAAGGTGAAGCGGAGGATGAGGGCTTTACGACTACAATGGATCTGAATGTAGATGCATTTATTCCGGATTCATATATTCCGAATGAGTATCAGAAGTTGGATATCTACAAACGGATCGCAGTGATTGAGAATGAAGAAGAGATGGAAGATATGACGGAAGAGCTGATCGACCGTTATGGTGATATTCCTCGAAAGGTTATGAAGCTTCTGGAAGTGGCAACGCTGAAGGCATTGGCGCATAGTGTTTATGTGACAGCAGTGGAGCAGAAAGGTGAGCAGTATATATTTACCATGTACGAGAAAGCGAAGGTGCGTCCGGAGAAGATACCGGAGCTGATACAGCAGTACAAAGGGGATCTGACCTTTAAACCAGAGGAGCCGCCGGTGTTTATTTATGAAGAAAAGAAGAAGAACCGGAAGGCGAAGGCTGTGGATGCTCTGGTAGTTGTGAAAAATGTCTTAAATGCCATGAAAGCATTGCTTGATACTTAAAATAATGCTAAAATTAATAGATGTTGTGGGTGATATAATGAAGCATCCACATGAAAAGCAGGAGGAAATGCAATATGAAAAAAAGACTGGCAATGCTTGTACTGGCAGGTGCGATGGTAACGTCATCACTGACAGGATGCGGGCTGAAAGATAGTGCCACTGTGGCGACGGTAGCAGGAGATGAGATTCCGGCAGGACTTGCGAATTTCTATGCAAGAATGACACAGGCACAGTATGAGAGTATGTATTCCAGCTATCTGGGAGATAATATGTGGACGACGGAAGCATCCGAAGGCAAGACTTATGAGAAGCTTGTAAAGGATGAGGTGTTGAAGGATCTGGAAAATATGTATCTTTTGGAAGATCATATGGATGATTATAAGATCAGTCTTTCGGATGATGAGAAGAAAGCGATTAAAGATGCTGCCAAGGAATTCAGCAAGGATAACGACAAAGACGATAAGGAAAAGGTATCTGGAGATACTGAGTATGTAGAGCGTTATCTGACACTGGCTACGATCAAGCAGAAGATGACGGATGCCATCGAAGCAGAGGCAGATACGAACGTAACAGATGATGAGGCGAAGCAGAAATCCATGCAGTATGTACTGTTCTCGATTAACACGACAGATGCCAATGGTGTCTATCAGTCACTCAGCGATGAAGAAAAAGCCAATGTAAAGGCGAATGCAGAGGCATTTGCGGAAGGTGCGAAAGAGACAAGTGATTTTGAAGGCTTTGCACAGGGACAGGGATATACGATATCGGAAGCAAGCTTTGACGGAGAGGGATCTGCATCCGTACCAGAGGCACTTGCGAAGGCAGCAGATGCACTGGATGAAGGCGGCGTGACAGACTGTATCGAGACAGATAATGGCTATTATGTAGCGAAGGTTACAAGCCTGTTTGATCAGGAAGCAACCGAAGAAAAGAAACAGACGATCATTTCCCAGAGAAAACAGGACAAGTATGATGAAGTGATTAAGGGCTGGAGAAAGAAAGGCGACATCAGTGTGAAGAAGAGTGTGTGGAAGAAAGTAGATTTTAATGATCTGAAGGTTACTCTGCATACAGAAGACAGCGAGAAAAGCACGGATTCAGCCAACTAAAAGCTAATAAAGACATGACCTCTGAGTCGCTAATGCCAGATGGCAGACGGTTCGGAGGTCTTTTTATAATGCCAGGGTCAAAAGGTCTAAATCCACATGAGCTTGCTCATAAGTGGATGAAAGACCTTGGGACCCGCCCCAAATATGAGCATAAAAGTGGGATGGCAATCCCACGATATGCGAATATTGGGGCGGATTGTGGGAGTGCGAAGCACGAAACAATCCGCAGGCATTATTAAATTGTTAAAATATTGAAGGAGGAAATACATGCTTCAGATACAACATATCTGTAAAGAGTATCGGACGGGGAATCTGGTACAGAAGGCACTGGATGATGTAAGTCTGAATCTGCGGGATAATGAGTTCGTGGCAATCTTAGGTCCCAGCGGTTCCGGTAAGACGACGCTGTTGAATGTGATCGGTGGACTGGACCGGTACGACAGCGGTGACCTAATCATCAATGGAATATCCACGAAGAAATACAAGGACAGAGACTGGGATTCTTATCGGAATCATACCATCGGATTCGTATTCCAGAGTTATAATCTGATTCCGCATCAGACGGTACTTGCCAATGTGGAACTGGCATTGACCATTTCAGGTATCGGTAAGGATGAGCGCAGAAAGCGTGCAGTGGATGCATTGGAGAAGGTGGGACTTGGCAATCAGCTCCACAAGAAGCCGAGTCAGATGTCCGGTGGACAGATGCAGCGAGTGGCGATCGCGAGAGCACTGGTTAATGACCCGGATATCCTTCTTGCAGATGAGCCGACCGGAGCACTGGACAGTGATACCAGCGTACAGGTGATGGATCTTTTAAGGGATGTGGCGAAGGACAAGTTAGTAGTCATGGTTACCCATAATCCGGAACTTGCAGAACAGTACGCTACCCGAATTGTGAACTTAAAAGATGGAAAGATCTGTTCCGATACGGATGAATATATGCTAAATGAACTGGCTATGAAAGAACCGGAGCATAAGAATATGGGCAAGTCATCCATGTCATTTCTGACAGCACTGTCCCTGAGTTTTCACAATCTGTGGACGAAAAAAGCGCGTACGTTGCTGACATCATTTGCAGGATCTATCGGTATTATCGGCATTGCACTGATCCTTGCACTGTCCAATGGTGTTAATGGCTATATTAAGTCCGTGGAAGAGGATACATTATCTGAATACCCGTTGCAGATCCAGAGTACGGGATTTGACATATCATCTATGATGGTAGGAAATGCAGCGGCGGCATCGGATAAGGATAACAGTGGGAAGAAGTCGGATGGTAAAGTCAAGGTCATGAAGATGGTGACGAATATGTTTTCCCAGATGAATTCCAATGATCTGAAATCTCTGAAAAAATATCTGGACAGTGACGAGTCCGGGATTGAAAAGTATACGACTGCAGTAGAGTATACGTATGGAGTGACACCGCAGATCTACAGACAGGATGCAGACAGTGTGCGTCAGGTGAATCCGGATCAGTCATTTGCGGCACTTGGACTTGGATCGACCGCGGGAACGAACAGTATGATGTCTTCGATGATGAGCACCAATGTGTTCTATGAGATGCCAGAGAATGCGAGGCTCTATAAGAATCAATATGAAGTGAAGGCAGGACGCTGGCCGGAGAATTATCATGAATGTGTGCTAGTGCTTACTTCCAACGGAAGTATCAGTGACTTTATGCTGTATACATTGGGACTCAGAGACCAGATGGAACTGGATGATATGATTCGGGAGTTTGCAAATGAGGAAGATATCCAGACACCGACAGATCTGGGAGAATATACCTATGATGATATTCTGGGTAAGAAGTTCAAACTGGTGAACAGCGCAGACTATTATGAGTATGATAGTCAGTATAATGTCTGGAAGGATAAGACGGACAATGAAGAATACATGAAGAATCTGGTGAATCATGGCGAGGATCTGGAGATTGTAGGAATTGTACAGCCGGGTGAGGATGCCAAGGCATCGGCACTGACACCGGGTATTAATTATCCGGTATCTCTGGTGCGTCATGTGGCAGAGAATGCAGCGGACAGTGAGATCGTAAAGACGCAGTTAGCTGATTCCGGTACGAATGTATTTACCGGAGAGACCTTTGGAGAAGACAGTG
>UMEL01028277.1_pt1 | contig 9770 bp, 10 predicted proteins | sample 1964741 | NCBI WGS metagenome assembly UMEL01 (sample SAMEA4836019, study PRJEB28245) | human gut metagenome | biome: gut microbiome; material: fecal sample | place: Denmark | collected 2008
CGCTGCTGAATAATAAGGAATTGGCGACAATCGGTGCAAAATATGGTAAAACGGCTGCTCAGGTCATTCTGCGCTGGAATTTACAGCGGAACATCATCGTAATCCCCGGTTCCCAAAATCCAAGGCATATAGAAGAAAATATGGATATATTTGATTTCAGTTTAACTCAGGAAGATATGGAAAAAATACGGAGGCTTGATTGTAGCGAAAAACACGACTGGTATTAATAAGTAGTTCTGTTGACCGGATTGCGAATAGTGTAAAATACGGAGAATTTCCTCAAAATAGGATGAGAAGCAATGGCTGAAACAGCCGTAGGTAAAAATAAAAAATATCTTGACTTAGAGCTTACTCTAAAAATTATAATAATCACATAGAGAGAAACTATGAAGCGTTTGGATTCTTGCAAATTGTCCGCCGGAGCAGATACAGCGGAAACACTTGCCGGAATATTGGGCATAGAACAGACATCAGTTTTTCTGCAAAATAAAAAGGATTAACCGCAAAATTGTTGTGCTCGTAGAATAGATTCGGGAGGGGTTTCAGTCTGGCGGACACTGTAGATGTTGTTGAGTGTGCTTACTGGCAAGGGGGCATCAGTCGGATTATACAGAAAAACGGCAGAGGGAACGAAAAATATAAATTGATTGCAATCATTTGAATTGCAGGAAAATTAGGCAGAATTACGTTTGGGGCAGAAAGATAAAATATGGAAACGAAAGGGAAAAACAGAATATGTTAATGTGGTATGTAATTTTGGGAATAGTCATCATATCTGCCGGAGCTGGCTTGATTTATTTAAGCGACAGGGTAGCCAGATTTGGATTTATGAAGATGTTTGACCGGAACGGAAATAATGCGCAATGCCGGAAAACAGCCGGATTTGTATTAATATTGTTAATTTTTGCCGCACTTAGCCTGACCATAAACCTTGTTAATGCTGTAGTGTGTTTGCTTCACTTTGTCTGTATCTGGCTGCTGTGCGATTTAGTCTTTTATTTGGTCGGACATTTTCGGAGGCAGTCGTTCAAATATTATTATGCCGGCATTGCCGCTATTCTGTTAAGCTGTGCTGCTCTTGGTTTAGGCTGGTATTTGAACCACCATGTCTGGACAACGTCTTATACGGTTGTATCAGAAAAAGCTGGACAAAAATTGCGTATTGTTCAGTTTGCGGATTCCCATATCGGAACGACGTTTGGCAGTAAAGGTTTTGAACGGCATGTTAGAAAAATACAAGAATTGAATCCGGATATTGTGTTGATTGTGGGGGATTTTGTGGATGACGGTACGACGCGTGAAGAAATGGTTTCGGCGTGCCGGTCGTTGGGAACGCTTAAAACGAAGTATGGCGTTTATTTTGCTTTTGGCAATCATGACAAAGGGTATCATGCTCCGGAAGTCAGAGGTTTTACCGGAAACGAGTTGATTGCGGAATTGGAAAAAAACAATATCCGTGTCCTGCAGGATAAAACAGTGTTGATAGATAATACATATTATGTTGTCGGACGCCGGGATTTTTCGGAAATTCAAAGGGGAGGTTTTCGGGCAGATATGGAAGAACTTGTTTCCGGACTGGATAAAAATAAATTTATCATTGTAATGGATCATCAGCCTAATGATTATGAAAAAGAGGCAAAAGCAAGAGTAGATTTGGTCCTTTCGGGGCATACTCACGGCGGGCAGCTCTTTCCTTTGAATAAAGTTGGGGAATGGATAGGGGCTAACGATAAAACCTATGGTATTGAACGTCGCGGGCAGACAAATTTCGTCGTCACGTCGGGACTTTCGGATTGGGCAATCAGATTTAAAACCGGTACGAAGTCGGAGTTAGTTGTAATAGACATTATGCACTCAGATAATTAATATGCAGACTTCTATAAAATAAAGAAAAATATGGGATTATTTTCAGATGACTGGGAAGATGATGCTAATTGGCATAGATTTTTGTTCAGCAATGTAAGCCTCAACTATTTGGCGATAAAAATTTGTATGAAGTCGTAAATGGCATATCTCGTTATTAGACGATTGCAAAAACTTTATGGCAGAACACTATAACTGGAAAATTCCAGACAGTTTATGGAATTATTTTTAAGGGGGAAGTAGTGCATATATGATAGCTCAAATTCGTCTTACATTGTAGATAACACTATAGTTAGGTGGTTAACCTTTGATCAGCTTATTGGCTCTGAAACAATTACTGGAACAGTTTATGATGATGTTATTTATACCAAAGGGGGTAATGATATACTATATTTACAGCCAAAGATCTGATGGGGTCTATAAGAATTTTAGGGGAAAGCATTATAATGAAAAAGAGGTTGAACTTGCCAAAAAAGTGTTAAGAGCATTTGCTTACAGTTCCGTATCTATAGAAGTAAAAACAATCTTAACGAGATTGTCGAGGCGTTTGGTTTAGAAAAAGATCCGGCTTATAGCCAAGAATCAGCACGTTAGATGTAAGCATAAAACATCAAAAAGCTCCGGTTGCTCCAGAGCTTTTTATGTAGGGCTTTTTGATGTAAAAGTTCGTGAAAACCTATATTTTCAGCCGACTGTCAAGCAGTTTTTACTCACAAACCGATTTTAACCATTTTGCTCTCAATACCAACAAATTTGATGTAGGGACACTGTCTAAGGTGTCCCTACATAACGTAGACTTTTTGCCCATTTAGACCGAAATTTATTATTATCTGCTGAATTTTGTTTCCAGATAATTGTTTTGACATTAACATCATCATACGGTGCTTTTAATGTTTCTGTAGACGAGGCGTCAATGTGTTCAGAAACAGAAAGTTTCTCGCCATTCAAATAAATTGATACAGAATTATTTGTTTTTTTATCAACATCTAAGACTGTTAAAAAATGCCGTTCCAAATTTTCTTTTAGTTTTTCACCATCAGGAAGATCAATATTACGATCGTTAGCATATATTCCAAGAATAAAATCGTCTCCATATTGTTTTTGTAATTGAACCAATGCATAATTAAGTTGGTGAGCCATTACAGCGTTTTTCGTAATTGGACAATTTATAAGTTCAAAACAATATAATTTTGACATCTTCTCCAATAGTTCTTTTGTCGTTGGGAAATTATGAATGCTCTTTTCTCGACTTGTCGTTATATATACTATTTTAATATAATTAGAAGCAAATTGCGAAAAGTGTTTGACACTATCTTCTATTACTGTCTGCTCGTTGAATACTGGGATCAGTAAAAATAATTTTTTACCATTAGAATTTTTGTTCTTTTGAATCTTTTGACGTAAGAAGCGATAAGAAAGATACATTCTTATTGTTTGTAAACAGCAAATTAAAAAAAACAAGAAAAGCAACATTATACTCGTATCCTTCCTGAACGGGTTTCTAGACATCGACCTGTGTAGTTTTTATCTTTTATCGGCTCTGGATTGCAATTACCACTAGCAATCCATTCTAAAGGGTTATCGAAACCGATATTTTGAGCAGAGATAATGAGGGTATGCCAGAAATTCTCTAGTATTTGCCAAAAAGTAAAATATTTTTTATGTTCTTCTTGCGTATTAATTACTTTACCCTCAATAATATTCAGACAAAGTTTCAGAAAATCAGTAGAATATTGTTTTCGATAAGTATTTATTTGATTCATGTGTTTTTCATACTCATCTGTTGGAGTATAATTTCTATAAATAAAATTATCAATAAATTCGGCCGTAACAAAAAGGTATTCAATCCGTTCTAATAAAGGAACATCTATATCATTAAAAACTTGACGAAATGAATTAAATATTTTTTGAACCTGCTTATCATAAAATGAATAGGAGAATTTAATTCCATCTGTACTGGTTAACAAACCATCGCGCAACGTTTGAAAATATAAAGGAGTATTATAAATCACTCTTGTGGGTTCATATATAACGCCAAAACGATGGATTTCGTCATTTTCATATAAATAAGTTAGATTAGCTCGTATTTCTTCTATATTCACATAAGGGTGAAAAACCATGAACCCAATATGAGGGACAATACCGTGAAACTTAAGTTCTTTCTTTAATTCATGATAATTATTAACATTAATAGCTTTATGAAAGGCAGATAACGTTTCTTTTTCAGCGCTTTCTATTCCAACGAAAACTCTGATGAAACTAGCTTCCTGTAAAGTCTTAATAAAGTCTTTATCTGTTAAATCATTGAGGGTTAAATATGCCATAAAAAAAATATCTGGATTATTTTTTAATAATTGGGCAAATTTCTTTACCCATGTCTTTATTTTTAGGCCGCCACCACAAAGGACAGGATCGTTGAATATAAAATACTTCTTGCCGATACTTTTCAGATACAATATTTCATCAACAACATCTTCCGGTGTACGAGTATAAACTTTTCGTGCCGCTAATTTAGAAATTAAGCCAACATGGCAAAAAGAACAATAGTTTTTACACCAGCGCGAAGCTTCAATATTGGCAATTTTTAAATTCTCTGATATTTCGATATCTCTTGCTGGTAGGCATCGATATATATCCACATCTTTAGTAAAGGAAGAAAAGTAAGTGTGCGTTTTAGTCGTTAATGTCTCAAAAATATCTGAAGTATTGGTCCAAGAAGCTTCCATATCAGGATTTAAGATGCCGGCAATACTAGGATATTTTTTCAAAATCTGGTTTGCATTAATATAAGCTAACGGCCCAAATAAAATAATTTTGGAGTTAGGAAAGTTTTTCCTAATATCTGAAATATTATATTCCAATCTGTCAACATCTTTAAAATTGGGTTTATAAAAAATAATATCCCATTTTATTCCTGAAATTATCGGCGCAATATCACCTGAGGAAGCTTCTTTTTTTAATAAAAATAATGAAACATTATGACCTAATCTACGTAGATTTGATGCAATATAACCGGCAGATACAGATGCTGCCGATTGAGAAGATAATGTCCTATAAAAAATTACAGCTATATTCATTGAGCCTCCACCGGACATAATTTGCAACTTCTACATAAGAAATTTTTATCACTGTCTAACTTCCCATTAACCATCATTCTAAGGCGAGTATAATTTTCACTCTCCCAAATATCATGAAGAGAACTTGTATTGATATTCCCCACAGAGAAACGTCTTCTCCAATCATGACAACAGAGATATGCTTCTCCGTCAAAATATAGATACATCCTTTCGTTATGGCGATTTAATTCACATCCATATGGTTTTATATCAGCATTTCTCTGGCAATTTGTGCCTATATTTCCTGCTCGATCTAAATATCCATATTCATATACAGAGATCCCATGATCTTGCCAAAAACTTTTGTTTTTAATTATGTCTTCCTGAGATGTATAGGGAGAATTAATTACCTTAACAATGGCCAGATTTTTATGATTTCTTGTTTGATCAAGAGCTTTTTTTAGTTGCAATACATTATAAACGACCTTTTCATAGGGAACATTTTTCCCCATAATCCTTTTTTGGCTCTCACGATCATGGCCAAATACACTAATTAAAATATCATTTAAAGGTGATTCTGCCAATTTTTCTATTATATCGGGAGACATTAATGAAGCATTTGTCGATAATTCCATTGTACAATGAGGAACTGTATTTTTCAGGACTTCTATTTTGGAAAAAATGTTTTTATCGAGCAATGGTTCATTATTTAGGTAAGGGATGATTCTATCCGGTTGCATATCCTTTAACCCAGAGAGTAAATTAGCCCATGTTTTTTCATCCATATATTTCAGGGTGGCGTGCTTCTTTAATTGACTCCATGGACAAATTAAACAATCTGAATTACAATAAGAAACAGTTTGAAATTCAACAACTTTAAGTTTTGGCATGTTTACTCCGACTTTATAATTTTTAATGAAATAAGCTTATTATCATGTAATAAAGATAATGTTTCTCTGTAAAATTCACGTAAAATATCGTAAGTAGATTTCTTTAACAGAAAATCCTCACAACCACGTTCGTTATCTTTTGCTCTTTTCAAAATTAGAGAATAATCGGTATCAAGCCAAATTATTTGTGCTGGAATTTTTATTTTTTTTTGCTTAATCGCTTCTGCCAAGATACCCAAAACAGAAAGCCAAACTTCTTTAGAGGAAGATAACAACAAAGTTCTAGCATATAGATAACCAATAATAGATAAAACGGTCCTGTCAAAGATTTTAATTTGAGATATATTTTTAGCAAAATTCCAACGTTCTTGTTCCAGATTTAAAAAATATGCCTGACGAAAAATCATTGCATCAGGATAACTTGGCCAAGGAGATGTAACAAAGCTAGGTACAGTATTCTGAAAAAGCATATGTTCAGATAAATTATAAAATTTGTTACAATTATAATTTTTATGAATGTAAAATGTTTTTCCAGAAAATGGAACACCTTCTATTCCTATGGATGTTCTATCTACTGTGATTTTCTCTAAAGTACGTATCAATTCGCCTATCATGCATAGTATCTTTTATAAAATTAATAAGGTTTTCAACTTTGATTGTTTTTTGCTCTTGAATTTTTTCTACTGCAGAAAAAATATGCTCAGTTGTTGTATCCATATTAAAATCAACCCATAAGGACGGAATAGTTTGCAAAGCTCCTTTATAAAAGGTTTCCATATTTCTTGAGAATATAGGGTCAAAAAAGCAATTATCACGAATCCTTTCAGGATCAGATTGTTTTCTGCGTATCCTTTCATTAAGAGATACATCTAAAAATATATGTAAATCAGGAATAATAAGCTCTTTATGCTGCAATGCTTTACTGTAGGCTTTTATCATCCATGGATATACGCTTGTTTCAGGAAACTGTTGATGAACTGCATAATTGTGAGCTAAAGCAGATAAGAAGTCCCGATCACAGAATACCAATTTTCCTTCATTCTTTGCATTCTGGGCAATTGACGAGACTCTTTTATCCAATTCAAAATAATATTTCTGTTTAACAATATTATCTTCTAAACTATCAGAAATATCCTGAAAATTTTTGTTTTTATCCCTTAGTGATGACGACGAAGGAACTAAAAAAGCGCCATATCTGTCTCGAAGCTTTCCTAAAAGGGTTGTTTTTCCACAAGCAGACAATCCACTAATAGTTATGATCTTATTATTGTTCATCATTTATTGTATCTTTTAAAGAAATAGAGAATTTTTCCAAAATTTCTTTTGGATTTTGAGTTATCGGTGTCTTTCGAATAATATTCCATAAATCTGCCGCAGCCTCGTCAACAGTTTTATTATTTTCATACCAAACCGAAGGCAAACATTTACGGGGTGATTGATCATTGATCATTATATAGTGAAACCGTCTCATATTTTGGGGAAAGGGCTGCGTAAAAAACATATCGTTCCGTTTACGTCCTGTTCTCTGGAAATCTTCTTCTCTATGTTTCAAGCGCTCTTCAAAAGATACGTCTAAGTATATATAGTAATCAGCTAATCCGAGATTTTTCATTTCTAATTGATGAATATATTCATCAACCATCCAGTTATAAATATTGAAATCAGGAAGTAGCCACCTTTCAGCGTAATTATGTGCCAGAGGAGATGTAAAATCAGTATCAGAAATAATTATATCTGCCTTGTCAATATGCTCCATAGCCCAATTATATCTGGCTATATCTAAATTTAAAAAAAACCGTTGTTTTTCGATCTTTTCTTCAATATTTTCTGGAACCTTAGGAAATTTACCTTTAACCCATTCATTATGTTCTGGAACAGTAATGATATTATATTTTTCTTTCAGATTTTTTATTAATGTCGATTTTCCACTTGCCGGAAGCCCCGAAATAACGATTAATTTTCCCATGATTGTTCCTTTAAATCAGTAATTAAATTTTGTTTTTCTTTTTTGTTCTTTATTATAATAATTTTATTATCAACCTTGCTTAAGAGTTTCTTAAATTTTTGATCTTTTTTATAAAATTTATATTTTAGACAATGCCTCCAGTGTTTTAAAGCCATTATTATAGGTTCTGGATTTTTAGAATCATATCCGCTCCATCTTAAAATTGAGCGTTTGATTAAACGAACAAGACAAAGCACAATATTAGTCTGCAACCAAATAATAACATCCGCCTGATCTTTGAATTTATTTAAAGTAATTTCAGAACCATCCTCAACAATCCAAGTATCCATTGAAGCACATTTATCCAAATTTGATTCAAAAGTTTTCTGAGAAACTCTAATCCAATTTTTTTGCCACCGAAAGTTATCTATCTCATAACAAGGAATATTTAAGGCATTTTCAAGTTCCTTCGCTAATGTAGATTTACCACTACCGCTATTTCCAAAAATTAGAATTCTATTTATTTTATTCATTTTTGAAAACACGTCCCTTAATAAAATCAATTAGCAACAGTGAATGTTCCTTAAGGGAATTCATATCCCCTGTAAAATTATAAATTCCTGGTATCTTAGTATTTTTTTCAATAGGATATGGGGATATAATAGCACTAGCAGTAGCTGTTGCGTTTGCTAAAGAGATATTGCCCATTTTATTACCGATTCGCGCTGTAAGCCGTTTTATTTCAGATGATGGTTTTCCTGTTCCTATTAGTGTCCATTCTTTACCGGGATCTTTATCCATAATCAAATCAATAAGTCCCCAGAGACCATCATAAGAGTACAAAACACCATCGCTTATTTTATCCTGTTCATGGGGAATATTCTTTATGACACGGCAAACTATTGATCTTGCTCCAATATTAATGGCTCCCAGTATATCTTTATTTAAATTATCTCCTATATGCAAAGTTTTTTTGAGATCAATAGAATTTCTCCATGCTAACCGAAAAGCTTCAACAGATGGTTTTGCATTCAGGCCTATATCTGAAAAATAACAATTTTCAAAGTATGATGTTATTTGTTCTTGATTCATTAGCTGTTTTAAATCTGCTCCTTGTGTCCATTTCGTATTGCATATAGAGACATGGCGATAAGGTGACTCTTGTAGAACTTTCTTGATGCCATCAACCAAACCAATTTTATACTTCAAAGAAATAGATGAAATATTTTGTGCTATTGTATGGATATCAAAGGAGGCTTGATATTTACTAGCCAAATACTTTAACCTTTCTTCAACCAGCAATCCCTGAGCAGTATTTCCTTCTTCTTCAGGATGATGACTTTTAAGCTCGTTCCAAGCTTGTTCAAATGAAATACTTAATATTCGAGAAAGTAAAATAGCTCTTTCAGTATCAACTTTTTTAATTTCATCGGAATTCTTATGGGCAATAATTGTATCCCAAAAATCCCACGAAATACCTTCTATTTCTCCCATTTTATATTTCCTGTTCCCAAAAATTGTTTTTGATTATCTATAGTTAAACGCTCCAACCAAATTTGTGTTTGCCCTCGGAGCTCCATCCAAGACTTTCTATCTGGTGCCATAATTAATGTATTATGTTGTTTTTTTGAAGGAGAATACTCAGTTCCATCAATATATGCATTAAAACCGCCTGAACATTTGTGTAAAAAAGTTCCGGCAACATGATCCCACGGAAGTAATTTTTTGCTAAAGATTATAGCATCTATTTTTTGGGTTATTAAATTGAAATAAGAACAAGAGCACGAACTGGCACGGATCAAATTAAAAGAGGGCTTAATATACGGAAGAAGAAGGCGGTTGGTATCAATATTTTCTATTTTTCTTTTTTTATTTTCAATTTCAAATTTTTTATTATTTAAGAATAATCCATGTTTTTCATCACCACATAACATTTGCTTTTTATAAGGGAGATATATCCATGCTGCTTTTGTTTTTCCATTCGTTATTAGCGATACTGCAACAGCAAAATTCTCT
>UMEL01052118.1_pt1 | contig 9763 bp, 5 predicted proteins | sample 1964741 | NCBI WGS metagenome assembly UMEL01 (sample SAMEA4836019, study PRJEB28245) | human gut metagenome | biome: gut microbiome; material: fecal sample | place: Denmark | collected 2008
GAGATATTTTTGCGATGGATACGTACATGACGGTCACTGCCTATGGTCCGAATGCAGAAACGGCGGTGGATCAGGCGCAGCAGGAGATTGAGCGGCTGGATGCACTTCTGTCGACCGGAGAGGAGACGAGTGAAGTAGCGCAGATCAATGCAAACGGCGGCGGAACCTTATCGGAGGATACCACCTATCTGCTGGAACGCTCGCTGGATCTGTATGACAGCACAAACGGCGTTTTCGACATCGCAATTTATCCGATCATGGACGCCTGGGGTTTTACAACCGGAAATTATACGATTCCTTCGGATGAGACGATCGAAAGCCTCCTTCCGCTGACCGATGCCAATGACATTCTTTACGACAAGGACAGCGCATCGATCAGCTTTGCCAAGGACGGCATGAAAATCGACTTCGGCGGAATCGCAAAGGGTTATACCTCCGGCAGAATTGCGGATATTTACCGGGAATGCGGTGTGACGAGCGGGCTCATCAACCTCGGTGGAAACGTTCAGGTTGTCGGCACGAAAACGGATGGCAGCAAATGGCGTGTTGCCGTGCAGAGTCCGGAAGCGGAGGATGATTATCTCGGCATTCTCTCGACGGCCGACCGGGCAGTTATTACTTCTGGCGGCTATGAGCGGTATTTCGAACAGGACGGCATGAAATATCATCACATCATCGACCCATCGACCGGTCATCCGGCAAATAACGGTCTGGTGTCGGTGACGATCGTAAGTGCTGACGGAACACTGGCGGATGGCCTTTCGACTTCTCTTTTCATCATGGGAAAGGACAAGGCGGCCGAATACTGGCGTGCACACAGCGATGAATTTGACACCATTCTGGAGGATAAGGACGGCGTTCTGTATGTAACCGAAGGAATTGCTGACGATTTCACATCCGATCACGAGACAAACATTATCAGGAAAGACGGTGATACATAACCATGGGAAAATGGAAAAAACTGACAGCATTTGCACCGGCTCTCGCGGCAGTTATCGTAGCAGCCTGCGCCGGTATTTCGCTGAACGGCTACACTGCACCGGTTTACGCCGTAGAGCAGCCGGAGGCACTGGTGACACCGGAGCCGGAACAGGATACCGATGCAGCGGAAAAGAAAGATGATACCAAAAAGAAGGACGATACCCAAAAGACAACCGATACCGAAGCAGAACTTGTCGCAGCAGTCGGTTCCGGCAGCTTTGAGCTGGCGGACGGAACGTACGAAGGAAGCGGAACAGGTTTTGGCGGTACGATTACAGTCTCTGTCGTATTGAAAGACAAAACGATTCAGTCGATCTCGATTGTAAGCGCTCCCGGCGAGGACGCAACTTTCCTGAACCGTGCGAAGGGAGTTATCGACCGTATCATCGCATCCCAGAGTGTGGATGTGGACACGGTTTCCGGTGCAACTTTCAGTTCAAAAGGTATCCTTGCAGCCGTGAAAAATGCACTGACCGGTCAGGAGGACACTTCAGAACCGGCATCCGCATCAGGAGCGGCAGGCGGCGGAGCCTCTGCCGGCGGAACCGTTACAGTATCTAAAATCGAAGAACCGGCTGCCTACCGGGATGGAACGTATTACGGAACCGGAACAGGATTTGGCGGCACAATGAAAGTCTGCGTTGTTGTCAGCGGCGGAAAAATTGCTTCGATTGATATTGTGGAAAACAGCGATACGCCAAGCTACCTTTCCAGTGCTTCCTCTCTGATTTCGACGATTATCTCAACACAGAGTACGAATGTGGATACGGTCTCCGGCGCGACATACAGCTCCCGCGGTATTATTGAAGCTGTGCGGAGTGCCTTAAGTCAGGCGGCAGTGAACGGGTCTTCCAGTACAAACGGAGGAAGCCAGGGCAATACAAACAACGGAAACAACAGTCAGAATAACGGCCAGAACAATAACAACTCGTCTGCATCCAAGGGAAGTTTTCCTTATCAGGACGGAATTTATTACGGAACGGCCGCCGGTTTCCAGGGAGACATCAAAGTGGCGGTGGCCCTGCAGGATCAGACGATCAAAGCGGTACTGATTCTGGAAAACGAAGATGACGAGACATTCTTCAACCGTGCCAAAGTCGTAGCGGACCGCATCGTAGACGGACAGAAAACCGATGTGGATCTCGTATCCGGCGCAACCTACAGCTCCAGGGGAATTCTTGCGGCAATCGAGGAAGCTTTAAAAGAGGCAGAACGCGTAACTGAGGAAAAGAAAAATCCAACCCCGACGCCAACGGTAACTCCGACACCGACCGAAACACCAACTCCGACCGAAACTCCGGAGCCAACTGAGACGCCAACACCAACCCCGACGGTAACTCCGGAACAAAAGATCTATCAGGACGGCGAATACACGGCGATTGCCGTCTGCGAGCCGGATGAAGATGAAGATTTTACCGCTTATCAGCTTTCCGTGACGGTAACAATTGAAAACGATAAAATCGTAGCGTTAAGCAACATCACCGGTGACGGAGACAGTCAGAATGCCTCCTACATCCGCCGCGCATCCGAAGGAACCTCCAAAATCAAAGGCGTTTCCGCTCAGATTCTGGAAACCGGAACGCTTGAAAACATCGACACCGTTTCCCGTGCAACCTGCTCCTCAAAAGCCATTCTTGAGGCATGCCGGAATGCGCTGGATGCTGCGAAAGTAACGCAATAAAGGGGAAAACAGATGAGACAATTGATTGTTCGTTTTTTGAATGTCGCTGTCATTGCTGCTGTTCTGATCGGCTACAATACCGTACTCGATAAAAGAGACAAAGAGGATCAGATCGCGCGGCTCTCGGCAGAGCTTGAGACGACCCAGCTTCAGAAGGAAAATCTGCAGGCCGCAGCAGCTGCATCCAACACGGCGGATACGGCCGCAAGTGAAGCAGCAGAAGCAGAAGGGCAGTACGTGGACGGTACGTATGACGGTGAAGCTGACGGCTTCGGCGGCACCATTGCAGTTGAAGTAACCGTAGAGGGCGGCCAGATTACCGATCTTGCCATCACATCCGCCGACGGCGAGGACAGTGCGTATCTGTCAAACGCGGAGGCGATCATTCCAAAGATTATTGAGGCACAGTCCGCCGATGTTGATACGATTAGCGGAGCAACATTCAGCTCCACCGGTATCAGAAATGCGGCGCAGGAAGCAATAGAAAAGGCGGAGAAATAACATGAAAAATTTAGATCTATCCACATTACCGGCAAAGAAGAGAAAACAGATCGTTTCCTGCCTGCGTGCCGGAATCCAGCTTTTATATTTCCTGTTTCTTCCGTCAGTATTTACCGCTGCATTTAACGGAGTGAAATACATTTTTACGCAGCTTGGACAGGGTGAAAAAATTGAGATGACCGCGTTTGTGTCGGCTCTGCTCCTTGTCTGTGCATTTACGATTGTTTTCGACAGATTTTTCTGCGGTTTTGCATGCGCTTTTGGAAGTCTGGGGGATGCAATGCACGCAATTTATGGTATAATCTGTAAGAAACGTAAAAAGAAGCCCAGATGCATCAAACCGGAGCTGGCAAAAAAACTGGTACTGATCAAATACGGCATTCTGCTTCTGATTGCCCTTTGCTGCTTTGCAGGAGTTTATCAGAAAGCAAGAGGAACAAGCCCGTGGGATGTCTTTTCCATGCTGCATGCGGGAAATTTCCGACTTTCCTCTTATATTCCAGGCATTGTTCTTCTGGTGCTGATCCTGGTCGGCATGTTCTTTGAGGAGCGCTTTTTCTGCCGTTTCCTGTGCCCAATGGGAGCTGTCTTTTCTCTGCTTCCGATCCTGCCGTTCTTTACTCTGCACCGGAAACGCGAAAACTGCATCCGCGGCTGCAGCGCCTGCACGAGACAGTGCCCGTCAGCGGTGGAACTGCCATCCAATGGATCCGTGGAGATCTCCGGCGACTGTTTCCAGTGCCAAAAATGTATTGATACGTGTCCAAAAGGCAATATCCGCTGCGGGGTAAAGGAACTTCACGGAAATGAAATCCTCTTTACGCTGTTCCGTGCTGTATTTCTGCTGACACTGCTGTTATGGGCTGGCATCTGATTCAGAATAAGGAAAACTATATGAAGAAAAAAGATCTGATTCTGGCAGGCGCCGTTCTGCTCCTGGCTGGAATCCTTGCCCTGGCGCTTCGGCTGCCGAAAACGGAAAATGGAAATACCATGAAAGTCACGGTGGACGGCGAGGTCTACGGAACGTATTCACTCGCAGAAAATCAGACCGTGAAAATTCAGACGGGTCACGGAACGAATGTCCTGGTGATTGAAAACGGAAGTGTCCATATGGAAGAAGCTGACTGCCCGGACGGCTACTGCAAAAGACAGGGTACGATTTCCCGGGTAAATGAGACGATCGTGTGCCTGCCGCATAAGCTGGTTGCGGAGGTAGAAAGTGACGGATCCACAACGGATGACGCCGACGATGCGCCGGATGTGATTGTAAAATAATACCAGCTTAGAAGAAAGGAATTGGAATTTATGAGAGACAGCCGCACTGCAAGCAGAAAAATTGCCTTATGCGCCATGTTGATGGCACTTGCCATGATTTTCAGTTACGTGGAGGTACTGATCCCGATCAACCTCGGCGTTCCCGGCATTAAACTTGGTATTGCCAATCTGGTTGTCGTTGTCGGTCTCTTTTTCCTTCCGGCCGGGGAAGTCCTGATGATTTCCGTTGCCCGCATTCTTCTGATGGGCTATCTGTTCGGAAATGGAATGTCCATTCTTTACAGTCTTGCCGGCGGACTCCTGAGTTTTCTTGTGATGTTCTTACTGAAACATATCAAAGGATTCAGTATCACCGGCGTAAGTATTGCAGGCGGCGTGACGCACAATGTCGCGCAGATCTGCGTGGCGGCTCTCGTTGTACAGAACTGCAAACTGTTCTATTATTTACCGGCACTTCTCGTAGCCGGTGTCATTACCGGAATGCTGATCGGAATCCTTTCTGACCGCATTCTTTCGGCAGTAAAACGCGAAGGACGGAAGAGTTCTTCGCGGTAGGTACTGCACATCTAGTACCATTTATCTGTGCGGAGACAAAAATCGTTCCGCAAATTTCAAAGAAACATACAAATTAATAATAAAAAATCTCAATAAACAGTATCTGTGCGCTTTTGAGAAAAAATACTCAGTTAAGAGTTAGACAAAACGATCTAAAATTAGTAAAATGTTTTATGGTTAGTTAAAACGATTATTAATTAGTATAAGCTAATATAATAATAAATAACAGTTTTGCCCCTGTTTTTCCTGCAAAACTGTGGAAAAGGAAAAAGGAGGAAGTTATGATCAAAAGAAAAGAACTTCAGAAAAAATCATTAGCAGCCGTAATGGCAGCTTCCATGACCATGAGCCTGCTCCCGGGAACCGTACTGGCGGATTCTGCAAGCGGCGTGCTGGCAGATGGTACTTATGAGTCTACCGCTCATGTTACCAGAACAGCAGAAGACGATGAGGATGAGAATGCATGGGATGAATATGACGTTAATGTCAAAATCACAGTTGCAGACGGCAAATTTTCTGACATTGCAGTAACGCCTGGTTCTGGATACAATACAGAGAATGCCACATATTTCAAAAAAGCAGCTACAAACAGCAAAGGATTCAAAACGAAACTTCTTGGAAAAGATGCAACGATTGAAAACATTGAAGGATGGGATATCGTATCGGGTGCAACCAGAACTTCGAATGCAGTAAAAACCGCGGCTCTTGCAGCAACCCAAAAAGCAGCCCCGACTCCAGAAGCAGTAGACACCACAGCACTTGAAAAAGCAATCGCAGATGCCGAATCATTAAAGGAAGCTGACTACACCGCAGACTCCTGGAAAGCTGTCCAGACTGCTCTTACCGCAGCAAAATCTGCTCTTTCTGCAAAAGAATCCCAGAGCGCTGTTGATACCGCGAAAGATGCGCTGAATACTGCAGTAAAAGGCCTTGTTAAAGCACCGACTCCGACGGCGACCCCGACAGCAACGCCAACCGCAACCCCAACGGCGACCCCGACCGAGACTCCAACTGAGCAGGTGGCTTACGTTCTGATGAACATTCCGTATGATGAATTTTATGCTGCAGATGTAAACAACTCTGTTCCAGTGGATGTATTTTCTTCCGCAACGAAGAGCAAAACAAGAACAGCCACTCTTGCCGGTGGTTCTTATCATACCAATGCAGATGGAAGTGCAATCAATGGAATTACCTTCCCGGTTAAAGTAACAGGAGTGGATCTTTCCAAATTTAAGAAAGTAACAGATTCTGATTCTATAAGTATTACAGTAACAAACCGTGGTCAGACATCTACACAGACATACACCGGAAAAGACGCCTTATTTGAAAACTCAGACTACGCATATTATGTATTAAGCGAAGCACCTTCTTACTACAAAGAAGCAACGGTAAATGCAGATGGCTCTCTTTCTTTTGGAAAAACAGTTGGAACTGCAATTGAACTGACCAATGTATCTCCGGAATTTATGACTGAATCAAAATATGGAGATTATCAGCTGGATCTCGACGGACTGGAGAACACGATTGATGTTGGAACCGATCAGATCTATGGTGTTATTGTCAGCACGAAAGAAGGCAATGACTATGGTATGCGTCATGTGGAAAATATCTGGCGCGGAACAGAGCTGGCATGGTCAACTGGATTTACAACACAGGTACATGGATGCCTGACTTCTTCTGCACATTACAAGAGCATGATGGGACAGCATATCAATAAGGTTACTTATTATACCAGCAAAGGAATCTACACGATTCCAGTGAATGATATTTTTGTTCCAACAAAATTTGAGGCAAGTGTATCCGTAGAAGACGCTTCTCTTTCCGCTGGAAAGACAACGATGACCGTAACCGGACTTCCGGCTGATTATGATGCAGAATATTCCGTAGATGGTCTGGATGGATTTGCAGTAGACGGAAATACCATTTCTTATTCCGCAAATACGAAAAAAGGAATGTATACTCTGACGATTCATGATAAAAAAGGTGTTTATGCAGATCTGACACAGAGCTTTACTCTGTATACAGATGCAATGCCGGCTGCTTACAACGAAAAAGGAAGTGCTCCGGCGCTTGTAAAAGCAGAGAATGCATCAGAAGATGACTTTGCTGATTATATCAAGAACATCACTTCGGTAAAAGTAAATGGAAAAGAATATGCAGCAACTGGAAAACGGAAAATAATTCTGATCAAAGAAGACGGTACGCTTGATCTGACAGCTGCCGCTTTTGCAGAAGGAAATAAATTTGAAATCGAAGTAACTGCAACAGGTTACAAGACGCTTTCCTTTACTTATGAGAAGAAAGAAACAACATATAAATATGTATATGCAGGTCTTACCTGGGCTGAGTATTGGGCAGCAGAAGGAGTTCAGGCGGCAGGAAACGACGCTGGTTCGGATGAAACTGACAGTCGCAAAGAAAGTGATAAAGGCGCTTTTGATGTTGTAACCCGTGCGACCACAAACCATGGACTGCACAGAGGAAGCTTCCAGTGCGCAGCGACTATCTACATGAAAGATGGCACAACCTATGATGTGGCATATTATACCGCAGCAACCACGGCAGTTCTGACCAACGGCGAGACCGTAACTTACGACAAGAGCCAGATTGATCATTATGAAGTAAAAGGCCTGAAATATGTGCCTGTAAAAGTTTCGGAAGATGATTACGAAGATTTCTGCAAAAAGTATGTTGTGGTAGAAAACGGCGGAACACTTTCCGGTGGATTTTCTGAAAATAAACTGCAGAGCTATACAGGCCTGGTTGCAGATGTAACAGAAAACACAAACGGTCTGAAGATAGCAGTGAAAAATGCAGATGGAAGCTTCTCCTTCTCTGCAGGAACAACAGGAAGTGAATCCGGAATCAAAGATCAGGCGCTGAAGACAGCTCCGGATGCTGAGACCGTAGGACTGACCGTGAAAGAAGCCAATGGTTCTTATGGAGAATTCCTTCGCGTAGATTTAACGGGAGATTACGGCGATCTGGCTGCTAATCTGCAGACCGTAACCTGGACTTATTACGGTGATGATTCCACTTATACGAATGCAAAAGCAACGTATGGAACAAAATTCGCAGCAGATAACTGGATGCATAAAGTAATGGGAATCCAGCTTGGCCTTACCGATTCCCTGCGCTGCACTTTACCGGAGGGAACGGATGGAACCGGTTATTGGAAGATTACGATTCATGCACTTGGCTATGCAGATGCTTCCTACACTTTTGAAGCAACCAAAGCGAACATTGTAGGAGCTGATCCGGTAGAGAGCACAGCAGCACTGGAAGAGGCAATTGCAAAGGCAGATGCACTGAATAAAGATCTTTACACGGAAACTTCCTGGAATAATATGCAGACAGAACTGGCAGAAGCAAAAGAAGCATTGGAGAAAAAACAGAGCCAGGGAACCGTAGACGAAGCAACAGAGCATCTGAATGCAGCAATCGAAGCACTTCAGTCCCAGTATGTATTAATGAACATTCCGTATGCTGAGTTCTATCAGGCAGAGGTTCATAATGATGTTCCGGTAGATGCGTTTACTTCCGCAACAAAGAATAAAACAAGAACCGCGTCTCTTTCCGGCGGATCTTATCATGTGAATGCAGACGGAAGCGATATCACAGGTATTACCTTCCCGGTAAAAGTAACAGAGGGTATGGATCTTAGCAAATACACGAAAGTGACAGATGAGGATTCTGTAGAAATCACCGTTACCAACCGTGGACAGACATCCACCACAACGTATACCGGAAAAGATGCACTGTATGAGAATGCAAGCTATGCATATTACACTTTACATGAGGTTCCGTCTTATTACAAAGAAGCATCTGTAGATGCAGACGGCAATGTAACCTTTGGTGCTGTTCAGGGAACCGAGGCAGCAAAGCTGGAAAATGTAACGGCAGAGCTCTCCACTAACAGCAAATACGGTGATTATCAGCTGGATCTGGATGGTCTTACTGATACCATCAAAGCAGGCGAAGATACCGTATATGGTGTTGTTGTCAGCACAAAAGAGGGCAACGATTACGGAATGCGTCATCTGGAGAATATCTGGAGAGTGTCTGAGCTGGCATGGAGCACTGGATTTACGACAAGCGTTCATAACTGCCCGACCTCCTCGGAACATTACAAGAGCATGATGGGACAGACCATCAACAAAATTACCTATTACACCAGCAAGGGAATTTACGAAGTCGACGCAGATGTATATGTACCGGTTAAGTTTACATATGAATTTTCTGTAGAGAATGCGTCTGTCACATCTGGAAATGCTTCTGTTAAACTGGAAGGCCTGCCGGATGATTACGATGCTGTCTATACAGTAGAAGGTCTGACGGGAACCGTGTCCGGTGATACTCTGTACTTCAAGAATGCAGAGAAAGGTTCTTATACATTGACTGTCAGCGATAAGAATGGTAAATATGCAGATCTTTCCGCAGACTTTATCCTTTACACGGAAGAGATGCCGGCAGCATTTAACGAAGATACGACAACACCGGGTCTGCTTAAGAACGGGGATGCAACAGATGAAGAGTTTGCAGATTATCTGAAGAACATTACCTCTGTTACTGTAAATGGAAAAGCATATGCAGCAAGCGGAAGAGGAGCTGTTGTACTGTTCAATGAGGATGGTTCCTTAAAGACAGATGCAGCACCGTTCGCAGAGGGCGATTCCTTTGAAATTACAGTTTCTTCACTGGGATATCAGGATCTTAGCTTCACCTGGAAGAAATCAGCAGAAGAGCCGACTCCTACTCCTACAGAGA
>UMEL01040876.1_pt1 | contig 9747 bp, 9 predicted proteins | sample 1964741 | NCBI WGS metagenome assembly UMEL01 (sample SAMEA4836019, study PRJEB28245) | human gut metagenome | biome: gut microbiome; material: fecal sample | place: Denmark | collected 2008
CTTTAGCTGGAATATAATCTATTCCATCTTCAAATTCATGTGATGGAGTTTTTCTTTTAGGGTCAATATCCCATTGCTTTGCAAGCCACGAACCATAAGTAACATATGCAACAAAAAAGCAAAAAATTGTTGCTAATAAAATTGTAACTCCTTTCATAAAATCCTCCCTATTTTATTTAAATAAAATGTTTATATAGTTTTTCTAATTTTTTCCCCATCTTATTTGTAGTTATTTCCTTTCTTTCTAAATCAATTAAAACTATTCTACTTTGAATATATCCTCTGATTAAAAAAAGGTAATTTCTTTCAAATTTATATTTTTTTATTCTTTTTTTCATTTCAATATCATCTATGTTATTAGTTATAAAAATTAAGGTAACATAACTATACATATGATTTCTATCTGGATATTTTTTTCCCCGTCTTATTAAATCTGGTTCAATTTTATTAGGAATAAATGAGAGAAATTTTTCTAAAGTTTCCATATTTAGATTCTCTCTTTGAATAAAAAATATATGTTCAAACTCTCTTGTTTCCCATAGTTGAACTTCCCTAGTCAAAAAATATTTTTCATTTTGAGAATTAAAATACCCATATGCATCTATAATTTCATTATCTATTTTATAATTTTCATAGATATCAAATTTTTTTCTATACTCATTCAAAATTCTCTCTAAATATCCTAATCTCTCCATAAATCTCTCCCTTTTGCTTATACTACTTCAACTGTCCACCCATATTTGTCTTCTAATTTTCCATATTGAATTCCAGTTAATGTATCATATAATTTTTGTGTTACACTTCCTGTTTTAAAGTTATTTATAACTTGTTTTTCTCCCTTATAGAATAACTCTCCTATCGGTGAAATTACTGCTGCCGTTCCTGTTCCAAAAGCCTCTTGTAATCTTCCTTCTCTAGCCGCTTCCATTAAGAAATCAATTGTAAAATGTTCTTCATGTACTTTATATCCCCATGATTTTAAAAGTTCTATACAAGAATCACGAGTAATTCCTGGAAGTACAGTTCCATCTATAGGAGCTGTATAAATTTCATTATCTACTATAAACATAGCATTCATAGTTCCAACTTCTTCAACATATTTTCTCTCTACTCCATCTAACCAAAGGACTTGAGTATAACCTAATTTTTGTGCCTTTTCTTGAGCTATTATACTAGCAGCATAGTTTCCACCACATTTTGTAAAACCAGTTCCTCCCTTTGTAGCTCTTACATATTCATCTTCAACATAAATTTTTACTGGATTTACACCCTCTGGATAATAATTTCCAACTGGAGATAAGATAACTACAAATTTATATGATTTAGCTGGATGAACTCCTACTGCTACCTCTGTAGCAAACATGAATGGACGAATATATAGTGAAGTTCCTTCAAGATGAGGTACCCAATCTTTCTCACAAGCTACAATCCTTTTAACAGCATCTACAAAAAGCTCCTCAGGAACAGCTGCCATACAAAGTCTTTCATTTGACTTTATCATCCTTCTTGCATTCATCTCTGGTCTAAATAGAAGAATTCTTCCATCTTCTGTTCTATAAGCTTTTAATCCCTCAAAAGTTTCTTGAGCATAGTGTAATACCATAGTTGCTGGATTCAATGAAATTGGTCCAAAAGGAACAATTTTTTTATTATGCCAACCTTTATCTTCAGTATAATCCATTACAAACATATAATCCGTAAAGTATTTTCCAAATCCCAAATTTTTTTCATCTGGTTTTTCCTTTAAAATTTCTAACTTTTCAAATGTCACTTTCATAAAATATCCTCCTAGATGTTTTAAATAAATTTTTTTATATAAAAAAAACAGCCCAGTCAGGCTGTTTTAAATTTTTTAATAATTCCATACACATTATAAAAATACATTATTTAATTTACTAATGCTTTAAAATATAATCTATATAAAAAGATATCAAAAATACTACCTAACATAAGTAATTGTCTATTTATTTTTTTATAATTAGCCACTATATACACGACAACTATTATGCTGAGTATTATAAATATCATCTTTCTTCCCCCTCAATTATATGTTGAAATTAGTATACTACTATTTAAAAAAAAAATCAAGTACTTTTAAAAAAAATACACCTTCCATTTCTATAATTTCAGGTGTATTTTTAAATATTACATTCTTTCTAATGTTTTAATTCCTAGTAAATCTAATCCATCTTTTATAGTTTCTCCAGCTACTTTAGCAAGTAATCCTCTTGAGAATAGAGTTTCATCATCTTGATTTAGTATTGGACAACTGTTATAGAAGCTATTGAATTTCTTAGCTAATTCAAATAGATAATCAGCTATTACATTTGGTTTAAATGTTTCAGAAGCTTTTATAACTGCCATTGGGAAAGCTGCTATATGGTTAGCTAAAGCTCTCTCTTGACTAGTTTTTACTAATATACTTTTATTATAATCTATTGCTTTTCCTTCTGATTCAGCTTTTCTTAAGATAGATTGTATTCTAGCATAAGAGTATTGAAGATATGGAGCTGTGTTTCCTTCAAAACTTAGTATCTTATCCCACTCAAATATTATTGGACTTTGTCTATTTTGAGATAGATCAGCATACTTTATAGCTCCTATTCCTACTACTTCAGAGATATTTTCCTTTTCCTCTTCTGATAGTTCAGGATTTTTCTCGTTTACTATATCGTAAGCTCTCTTCTTACCTTCATCCATAAGTTGCTCTAATCTGATTACATTTCCCTTTCTTGTAGAGAATACTCCATCAGTAAATCTCATTATTCCAAACCAAATATGGTGCTTAGGGACATCCCAACCTAACATATCAGTTATCTTAAAGAACTGCTTAAAGTGGTCTTGTTGTCTCTCATCAGTTAGATAGATTATCTTATTGATATTGTAATTATCTTTTCTAAATTTTACAGTAGCTATATCAGATGTAGAGTATAGGAAAGCTCCATCTTTCTTTTGTACTATACATGGGAATAGGTTGTCTTCTTCTGGGAAGAATACTACCTTTGCTCCATCATCTTCTACTGCTATCTTCTTCTCTACTAACTCTTCAATAACACCTTGCATCATATCATGGTAGAATGATTCTCCATAGTAAGTATCAAAGTGTACATCTAATCTTCCATAAAGTTTTTCATACTCATCTAGAGAAACTCTTATAAACTCTTTCCAAAGAGCAAAGTTTTCCTCATCTCCATCTTGTAACTTCTTAAGTTCAAGTCTTGCTTCCTCTTCAAGTTCTGGATGTTCCTCTGCTTGTCTTGTGAACTCTACATATACTCTTTCTAATTCTTCAATAGCATTAGCTTCATAAGCCTCTCTATCTAGCCATCTTCTATATCCTATTATTAACTTTCCAAATTGAGTTCCCCAGTCACCTATATGATTATCTGCTACTACATGGTAACCTAGGTATCTATAAATTCTAGCTATAGAGTCTCCTATTATTGTTGAACGTAGATGCCCTATATGCATTCTTTTAGCTATATTTGGAGAAGAGAAATCTATAACTACATCTCCCTCTCTATTTAAGAATGAAAAATCATATTTTTCCTCTCTTGATTTTTTCAATAACTCTCCTAAATATTCACTTTTTAAGAATATATTGATAAATCCTGGTCCAGCTATCTCAAGTTTCTCTATAACATTATTTTCTACTAAGTTATCTACTATCTCTTGAGCTATTGCTCTTGGATTATTTCCTATTATTTTAGAGTTCATCATAGCAAAGTTAGTTTGAAAATCTCCAAATTTTTCATTTGTAGCTACTGATATCTCTATCTTTTTTAACTCTTTATCACCATACAGTTTAGCAACTGTTTCTTCAAAAATTCTAGCTATCTCTTTATCTATAATATGCATCTCTTCACCTTCTTTTCAACATATTTTGTGACATTTTCCTTAGAAATAAAAAAAAGGGACAAAGTCCCAAAAGAAAAGCTCCAACCTACCGTCTTCAATACAGTTTTAGTCGCCAAAACCATAAGTGGTAGTCAGTTACTAACAGCATACAGAGTCCGTAATCGACTTAAGCTCTAAGCCATTCGTGACTTTGCTGAGCTACTGAGAGCAGCGCCAACCCCGTGACGACATTAGGCCCAAAACCTCAAGAAATAACGTGTAGGTCAGATATCTATTCTTGTTAAGGAAATTATATCACTTATTTATAATTTTTTCAAGTACTAATATTTTTTGTTTTAAAATTATTCCTCTGTTTTTTCCTCTTCTTTATAAGTTACAGCAATATTTAACTCATCTAATTGCTCTTTGTCAACAATATTAGGTGCTTCTGACATTAAACATTGACCTTTATTTGTTTTAGGGAAAGGAATAACCTCTCTTATAGACGCTTCTTTTAACATTACCATTAGCCATCTATCTATTCCAAAAGCAAGCCCTCCATGAGGTGGTGCTCCATATTTAAATGCATCTACGAAGAATCCAAATTTCTCTCTAGCTTCTTCATAAGATAATCCTAATCTTTCAAATACTTTATTTTGGATTTCTGGATTGAATATTCTTATTGAACCTCCTCCAATTTCAAATCCATTTAATACCATGTCATAAGTATTAGTTCTGATACTATCTGTTTCTCCAGCTAAGAAAGCTTCCATATCCTCTGCCTTGATAGAAGTGAATGGGTGGTGTTCAGCCTTGTATCTTCCTTCCTCTTCATCATAAGTAAACATTGGGAAATCTACTACCCATAGGAATTTAAACTCATCATTGTTGATTAAGTCTAACTCTTTTCCTATTCTAAGTCTCATAGCTCCTAAAGCTCCATATACTACTTTTGCCTTATCAGCTATTATTAAGATTACATCTCCTGGATTTGCTTCAGCCTTAGCTATTATAGCTTTCATCTCATCTTCTGAGAAGAATTTAGCTATTGGAGAAGTTATAGCTCCATCTTCAGCTATCTTTATATATGCCATTCCTTTTGCACCAAAGTATCTCTTAGCATACTCTTCATACTCTCCTAAAACTTTTCTTGAGAATTTCTCAAAAGCCTTTGGAGCTGTTATACATTTTACTAACCCACCATTTTCAGCTACATCTTTGAAAGCTTTAAATCCACAAGTTTTAGCTATCTCTGTTAAGTCCTTTAACTCTACACCAAATCTTACATCTGGTTTGTCAGAACCATATCTTGCCATAGCTTCAGCATAAGGCATTCTTGGGAATTGGTAATCAGCTGTTTCTCCTGTTATAGCTGTAAATACACTCTTAGCTAGACCTTCAATTGTATTCATTACATCATCCATCTCAACGAATGACATCTCAACGTCTAATTGAGTGAATTCAAATTGTCTATCTGCTCTTAAGTCCTCATCTCTAAAACATTTAGCTATTTGGAAATATCTCTCTACTCCACCTATCATTAAAAGTTGTTTGAATAGTTGTGGAGATTGAGGTAAAGCATAGAAAGTTCCTGGATTGATTCTACAAGGAACTAAGAAGTCTCTTGCTCCCTCTGGAGTAGATTTATTTAGTAATGGAGTATCCACATCAATAAATCCTTCCTTATCCATGTAGTTTCTTATAGCCATTATCATCTTATGTCTCATTCTAAGATTATTTAACATCTTAGGTCTTCTAATATCTAAATATCTATATTTTAATCTGATATTTTCATTTAAGTTATCCTCAGTTCCAGTTATTTGGAATGGTAATACATCACAATTATTTAAGATAGTTAGTTCAGTAGCAAATACTTCTATCTCTCCAGTTGGGATATTCATATTTTTGCTATGTCTCTCTCTTACAGTTCCAACTACTCTTATAACTGCTTCATTTCTTAATTTTTGAGCTTGCTCTACTACATCTTTTGGAGCTACATCTATATCAAAAACTACTTGAGTTTTTCCCTCTCTATCTCTTAAATCGACGAAAGTTAACCCTCCTAAGTCTCTAGTTGTATCTACCCAACCAGATAGTGTAACTGTTTGTCCGATATTTTCTTTTCTTAATTCACCAAGATTATGAGTCCTGTAAATCATTTTACCCTCTCCTTAATATAGTTATTTATTTTTTTATTATCTCAATAGCTTTTTCTAAGCTCATCTCTTCTTGAGTTCTAGCATTAAAATCCTTCAATACTACTACATCTTTATTCATCTCATCTTCACCAATAATTATACAGTAGTTAACTGCTAATTTATCAGCTTTTTTCATATGAGATTTCATTCCTTTAGAATTAAAATCAACGAAAGTCTTTATTCCATTATCTCTTAATACTTTAGCTACTTTTAATCCAAACTCTTGAGTAGCCTCTCCTAACCAAGCTACATATACATCTGGATTATTTTTAGGATAATCTTCAAGAAGCATCATCATTCTCTCTACTCCTGCAGCAAATCCTACAGCTGGTATATCTTTATCTCCTAACTGTTTTAATAGGTTGTCGTATCTTCCTCCACCTAATACAGTTCCTTGTGCTCCTAATTTATTAGTTACTATCTCATAAACAGTACTTGAATAGTAATCAAGTCCTCTTACAAGTCTTGAATCTTCAACATACTTCACACCAAAAATATCTAAATATCTTTTTACAGTTTCGTAGTGAGCTCTCTCTTCATCATTTAATGAATCTATGATGCTTGGAGCATCTTTTGTAAGCTCTTTACACTTATCAACTTTACAATCTAGAACTCTTAGAGGATTTTTCTCCATTCTCATTCTACAATCTTCACAAAGTTCCTCTTTCATTGGTTCTAAAAAGTTCAGTAGCATCTCTCTGTACTTAGTACGAGAAGCATTAGTTCCTACAGAGTTTACGTGTACTTCTAAATCTGTAATTCCTAATTTTTCTAATAGAGAGTAACTCATTGCTATAACTTCAGCATCTAATATAGGTGAGCTCTCTCCTAAAACCTCAACTCCTATTTGGTTAAACTCTCTTTGTCTTCCAGCTTGAGGTCTCTCATATCTAAACATTGAACCATTGTAGTAGTATTTAGTAACGTCCTCTTTTCCATAGATAGCATTTTCTAGGTATGATCTAACAACAGAAGCTGTATTCTCTGGTCTTAAAGTCAAACTTCTATCTCCTCTATCCTTAAAAGTGTACATCTCCTTCTCTACTACATCTGTTCCCTCTCCAATTCCTCTTTTGAATAGGTCAGTCTCTTCAAATATTGGAGTCTTTATAAATGTATATCCATAGCTCTCAAATATCTCTTGAGCCATTTTTGAGATATATGTATATTTTACTGCATCTTCTCCAAAAATATCCTTTGTTCCTCTAGCAGCTTTTATAAGTTTCATTCCTTCACCTCTTTTATTTTCCCCATAATTTTTCTAATCTTTCTTTTATGAGCTTTTCATTTTTATTATCTCCAGGGATATAATACTCCCTCTTTTTATTACTATACCTTTGTTTTACAAAGTTCCCTTGATAATCATGTGGATACAAATAGCCCTTAGGGTTATGACAGATATTTGCTGGTACACTCTCCATATCTCCCTTTTCAATATCCTCTAAAGCCTTATTTATCCCCATATAACAAGAGTTGCTCTTTGTAGAGATTGAAATATATATTACAGCCTGTGCCAAAACTATTCTAATCTCTGGCATACCTATTCTCTCACTAGCCATCATAGCACTATTAGCTATAAGCATAGCCTCTGGATTGGCCATTCCTATATCTTCACTTGCATGAACTACAAGACGTCTAGCTATATACCTTGGGTCCTCTCCACCAGCAAGTAATCTTCCTAACCAATATAGAGCTGAATCTGGGTCACTCCCTCTCATACTCTTTATCATTGCAGAGATAAGATTGTATTTATCTTCAGCCTTATGATATGAAGCCTGCCTTGTTCTAAAAATATCTAATACCTCATCAACCTTTAAATCTGTACAACTATTTTTGTACATCTCCAAATAGTTAAGAGCTATTCTACTATCTCCCTGAGATATATCTAGTATACACTCCACTATCTCATCTGGTACATCTTTTAAAGATAGTTTCTCTATAGCTCTTCTTACAATTTTCTCAATATCCTTTCTTTCCAAAGCCTTAAATTCAAAAATCATAACTCTTGAAAGAAGGGCATTATTAAGTGAATAGTAAGGATTTTCCGTAGTTGCTCCTATTAAAGTGATAGTTCCATTTTCACAATAAGAGAGAAGTGCGTCCTGTTGCATCTTATTAAATCTGTGTATCTCATCTAAAAAAAGTATTGTCTTTTTTCCATAAAACTCTATATTTTTTTTGGCTCTCTCCACTACATCTCTTAAATCGTTCAAAGATGCTGTAGTAGCGTTTAGTGTTTCAAAATTACTGTTGATACTCTTGGATATTATCTCCCCTAAAGAGCTCTTTCCACAACCTGGAGGACCATAAAAAATCGAATTAGAGATACTCTGTTTCTCTATAAGTTTTCTAAGAATTCCACCCTCACCTAAAAGCTTCTCCTGTCCAATAAAGTCATCTAAACTCTGTGGCCGCAACTTTACAGCTAAAGGTTTTACCTCTTCATAATTACTTCCAAATAGATTGTTTGTCATTTTATCATCTACCTATAAAAAAGACGTATTGGACCCAATACGCCTCTTACTCTATTTTACTAAGTATAATAAAAGTGCACTCACGATAAATAGTGTCGCCACAACTTCTGTTGCTCTAGCTAAAGGTCCTCCATCTTTTGATATTCCAAATACAGTGTTTGATGCTCCTAATCCCATACTTGCAGATGTTCCATGGCTCCTGTCTGGTTGTATAAGCACTAATACTATTAATGAAATGGCAAAGATAAATAGCAGAACTGTAAATAAAGTTTCCATATTACTCCTCCAATAATTTTCTTTAAATAATCCATTAGATTATACCATAATTACTCAATCTCGGTCAATAAAAAAACGAGGAAAATTCCTCGTTTTTACTTTTAAAACTATTTTCTGATTCCTAATCTAGCGATTAAGTTTCTGTATCCTTCTAAGTCTTTCTTAGTTAGGTAAGCAAGTAATCTTTTTCTTTGTCCTACCATTTTTAATAATCCTAATCTTGAGTGGAAATCTTTCTTGTGAGTTCTTAAGTGCTCAGTTAAGTGGTTGATTTTTTCAGTTAATAGAGCGATTTGTACTTCTGTTGATCCAGTATCTCCTTCGAATTTTCCAAACTCTTTAATTATTTCTGCTTTACTTCTCATAGCCATTTTAAGTTTCCTCCTAATTATATATTATCTAAGCTAAGTAATACGAGGCTAACCGTAAAACTGAGCTTAAATTCTTTTGTTATTATAGCATAAAATATCTCTCTTGTAAAGTAGATATAGATATTTTTACTCCTCTATCTCTACATTTCCTACTTCTGAAATATCCTCTACTTTTTCTACCTCTTCACTTTTCGCTGGAATAGGCTCTCCCTTCATTATAGCTTCAAACTCCTCTCTATTTAGGTGCTCTCTAGCTAATAGAGCTTTTGCCACAGCATCTAGTTTATCATAGTACTTAGTGATAGTTTCAAGAGTCTCTTTATACATTGTTTGCACAATTTTAAATATCTCTTCATCTACCTCTTTACCAGTTACATCACTATAATATTTTTGTTGGAAATAATCTCCCTCTTTAGTGTTATCAAGTAAGATTGGTCCAAACTTCTCATTCATACCAAATCTTGTAACAATAGCATGAGCTATTGCTGTAGCTCTTTCGATATCGTTACTTGCTCCAGTAGTTATATCTCCAAATACTATTTGCTCCGCTGCTCTTCCACCATAAAGTATTCTCATCTCATCTAAAAACTC
>UMEL01021230.1_pt1 | contig 9626 bp, 6 predicted proteins | sample 1964741 | NCBI WGS metagenome assembly UMEL01 (sample SAMEA4836019, study PRJEB28245) | human gut metagenome | biome: gut microbiome; material: fecal sample | place: Denmark | collected 2008
CTCCGTAAACACCTCTTCTTTTGTAAAACTAGTAAGGGGGAATACTCTTGCGGCATCATGTTTGTTCAACACCTCATCTTTATCCCACGGTTTACGAGTCCCAATCGTGCGGTACACCCCACGGGTTTGCCGAGTATGAGGGATCTCGGTTCCCACCGCCAGTTTAAGTGGTTGTTTTTTATGGAAATCCGATATATCGCCATTGCACTCGCCATTGGCATTAAATCCCGCAATATCGATATAAAGGTCTGTACAATAGGCCTGCGTTGTAGGACGAGTAGGATCCATATCATGGAAAATCTTATTCATCTTATACTGCAAATACATATGCCTATCATATCCCCAAACCTCATTTCCCAAACTCCACATCACCACGCTCGGGCAATTTCGGTCGCGTTTTATAAAATCGGGAAGATCTTTTTCCCACCAATCAAGAAAGTCATTGCTGTAATCATAAGGCACTTTGTGACAACCATACCAATGGAACCAGCCGTCCCACGGTTCGTCTATCACCATAAAACCAAGTGTGTCACACATGGCATAAAACTCGGGAGCATAGGGATAATGCGATGTACGTATGGCGTTACACCCCATTTCTTTCAGCTGTATTAAGCGTTTATGCCATATATCTTCTGTCAAGGCCGTTCCCACAGCTCCCATATTTTGATGCAGGCACACACCTTTCATTTTTGTAGGTATACCATTGAGTCTAAATCCCTTTTCAGGTATATATTCCAGTCTTCTGATACCAAAACGCGTCGTATAATTGTCTACGATCTTACCTTCTTTCTCTACAAAGCTCTCCATATAGTAGCATTCGGGAGTATCAGGACTCCACAATCGAGGATTTTCGACACAAATCGTATCGAACAACATCGATTGATAACAACTGATTTGCCCATTGCGTTGACTTCTACCGACTTCACGGCTTCGGCTATCCCGAATGACAGAAATCAACTTGATAGGAACTTCACAAGCCTCTGAACTATTCACCTCGGTCTCTACACATATTTTGGCAAACTCGTTCGAAACTTCTTCTGCTCGGATGCACGTTCCGAATCGAGCTATATGAACCGGATCGGTCGTCACCAAATTTACATGACGATAAATCCCTATGCCCGAATACCACCGCGCACTCGGCAATCTACTGTTATCCAATCGTACCGACAAAACATTAGTTCCTTTCACTAAATAAGGAGTGAGATCATAGGAAAATCCAAGATAACCATTAGGATAGAAACCTAGCTTATAACCGTTCAGCCAAACCGTACTGTTCATATAGGCTCCATCAAACTCGATAAAAACCTTCTTACCTTCCCACAAAGGATTCCATTCGAGCTCTTTTTTATACCAAACGACACCGCCACCCGGCAAAAATCCGTTTTCACGGCCATTTTTCTGATCATAAGTTCCTTCGATACTGTAATCATGCGGGACATCGACTTTTCGCCAAGATAAAAAACGACTATTATCCATCTCACAACCTTGTATATCGGCTGGGTAGAAATACCAATCGAAATCTATATTCTGTATAACCCTCGCCTCTGTTGCCCTCAGGCAAAGAGGAGAAAGGGTTAAAATCAATAATCCTAAAAGCGATAATCTTCTCATCACCTTTTTTGTGTGTTTATCGGTAACTACTTTACGGTTTATTCTTTAATGAACGAAGCAACAAATCTATCCCTCGTGACGGTATCGGTAGATACCAGTATATAGCTGCCCGGGGCGAGAGGATTCACATCAATCACGTCTCCACCGAAATCGGCCAAAGAAATCAGTTTCTCCCCGGCAATAGAATACACGTCATAATCGCAGTTATTTTCGTTATTCAATTTATTTATATACAGTTCATCATGACAAGGATTGGGATAAATTTTAGTATCTTTATCTGCCACAGCCTCCTCTACCGAAGATATGGTTCCGGGATAAATCTTAAATACTCTGGCATCGGAACGAGGCACTTTCAACGTCAATATATTCGTTGTTTTATCTGTCATTTCTTTTTTATCTGTCCAAAGTTCATGTACAGTGTAAACCACGCCTTCGGCAAGACCCAAATCACTATATTTCAAATCAAAAACTTTTTGAGTCGGAGACGTAGTAAAGTGATATGCGGCCACATAAAGGGTATCGGCGACTCTATGCATAAAGGCATCGGCTTGACCCGTTCCCCAATAATCATTCACGATAGGACGAAACGACTTCCCTATTTTACCGATACGGTTTATCTCTTCATTCTTGACAATCGACTGTGCACGCACACGAGCAGCCTCTGTACAGTTCAAAAAATCGTCCCCCAACAAACACAGTCCCGTAGTGACTACCGAAGTAAACCGAGCACGGTTTTCTCCCGGAGAATGTAATGTATAAGTTCTGCCCGACGGATATTCCCCATTACCCGTAAATTTACCGAAGACCATGTAATCGGGGTCGTTATAACAATAGAAACGATCGGTCCACCAACTATGTGTCAATGCGTTAAGCGCATATTTCGTATCGTTCATCGTTCCATATGTATCACAAGCAAAACGACGCCCATTGGCATACTGCGCCGGGAAAAGAGGTGCGATAGAAAGGTTCACATACATCTTATCACCTATTCTGTCCGAAAGATATTTCATTCCCTGATTGTAAGCCTGTATTCCCGTAGTCACCTCTGGATCATACCAAGAGTCGGCCTCGAACGTCCCGTGTGTCATAAAGTCTATTTTCAGGAACTCATAACCATCTTTAATCCATTGGTCTATATAATAATCTATACGCATCTTCGTGCCGATGTGAGTAGGATCTAATGCCCAACCTTTATTCCCTCCGGGGAACTGTGCTGGTTGTCCATTGATTTTCAATACAATATCTCTATATTTATATTTACCGTTAGTTCCTTCCACATCTTTATTCATGTTACCTCCCCAATCGACAAAAGGAGTCCAATAGATCCCCGGCTTTTGCCCACGTTCCTTACATTCTCTAATAAAACGACGGCGATTTTGAGCCGTGATATTCGTCCAAAAAGAATCAAGACCAATATATACGGTACTGTCATTGGTAAATTCGGGAGCCAGTTTATCGGCAAAGAAAGCCGATACACTCGAAGCAATCGCATACGAAACATCAGACATCGCATTTCCCCAACTGTTCCAGCCGAACGGTGTTCCTTTATTCCACGCACGTTTAGGGGCCACAACGGCATTCAACTCGCCATAAACCTCCATTCCATCTCTCCAATCGTCAAAATAACCGATCATCACCTTCGGTGACTTCACTGTTGTACCTTTCACTTTGCCATGAGGCAGTTGATCTCGGGTTGTAGGTGTCTTCCCGGAATAATTGTCGCTAATGCCACCATAAACGGTGAGCGATGTAATAGCATTGGGAGTATTGACTTTCGAAACGACTCCCGTTTTCCAATTGTCATGTTCGATAGAACCTAATACCAAACCATTGTTATTTTTCGTGCTATACAAGCAGCCTGCTTCATAACTCGTGTAAGTCGCCCCTACTCTAAACACCTTAGAGTCGTAAGCTACCCAACAGTCATTGTCATAAGGAACGATCAAAGCAACGTTCGTTCCGTTCTCGGCGGGAAGAAAAGCCGTTGGCTCAGTCGTCGTCAAAGGCGACATATAATTCGATGCTATCACATCGGGAGCCTCTACTTTCAATTCAGTCAACAAATAGTTTTGACCCGAATAGAGGTAATAAGTATGTGTAGCTTTCAGTTTAGGATTTTCATTCGTATACACAAGGTCTACACGCTTACCCAAACCAAATAAATCGGAATAATCACTAACAGTTGCTCCGGTAAATGTCAACGAGGGAGCAGAATATTCAGATTCGTCTATCTTAAATACAGCATGGTTTTTGGAAATCAACAATACTTCGTTTCTGTAAATATCCGTTTGCCCATCTGTATCCGAAATATTTAATTTCAGCATTCCTTCCTGTACTGTGATAGCCGATACAGAAAGGGGGATAACACAAAATAAAAGGGAGGTGAGTCGATTCATATTATTGGTGTTTTTTTAATCGTCGGGAAAATAAAAATTTCCCCGACGACCTGATTAAGATTTTATTATACAAATTTCATGCAACAAACCATGTAAATCCTATTACATGCCTACTATTATCTTAGATACAGCTTGTTTGTTTCCAATGGTAACTTTTACCAAATAAACTCCTTCGTTTACATCGAAATTCATGTTCTGACTAGCAGCCACACGATATTGTGCCAATGCCCTTCCATCTATACCCAAAATTTCAAATATGGCAACTTCGTTCGAGGAGTTTTGCAAATACACGGTTTGTCCGGCAGCATACACTTTGTAATCATTTCCGCTTAAAACATTTTCAATGCTCGAAGTAGAACTTATTACGAAAGGACTTGCCAACCAGCCGTTATCCACAGCAGATACCGCAAATTCCACACCTTCGGTTTTAGGCATATACAAGTCATACCGATTGGTCGGAACCAACGGATATTGCGTTCCATATACTTTCAACGCACCTGTGGTTTTATCGGCAGGAAGTATGAAATTTATTTTACCATCGGGAGTCTTGACATAGATATTATATCGAATAGCCTCAGCCGGAGTCGTATCGTCAGTAGCTTTTTCCCATCTCAACTCATAGCAACCTTTGTCTTCATTGTAAATGGCCGTAAAGTTCTTAGGCGCAGCAGGTGCGGCATTGGCAATAACACCATCGTTGCCTCTATTAAATAAGATATAATCGGGCCAAGAACCCAATCCATCACCATCTGCCCCACCACCATCACGATAACCGAAGATACCCATATCGAGGAAACCGTCATTATCAATATTTACAAAAGTAGCCGATCCTCCGCGGCAACGAGCATCGTCGGGAATAAGCTCCTGCTTTGTAAATGAATTATCTCCATTATTATACATAAAGGTGGCATTAGTATTCCAACCCGTCATGAAATAATCATTCAACCCATCGTTATTCACATCGCCAATCGCCAAAGCACAGCCCCCACCGAAGAAATTGGTCTCGGCTTCCTCATGACGAGTAAATGTACCATCTTGATTATTGATATACAACTTTCCAAAAGCGGCCCAACCATTATTCACATCACGACCGATCTCAATGATATCGGCATATCCATCATTATTTACATCGATGAAAGCAGTTTCTCCTTGTTGATGTCCCACAAAGTCGATCCCCGTAACTTCGGTAAACGTATCATTACCATTATTTTTATATAATTTCGTTATCGATTTATACTCATCATGATATCCCGTAACCAAAATATCCATCCAACCGTCATTGTTGAAATCGGCCACATCAATAGAACCACCGTTAACACCGATGAAATTTTCTGTTCCATCTACCGGATTCTTTAATAGTTCAAACGTTCCATGATTATTTTTCATAATAGCACATACACGACCTTGTCCTGTTCCTCCCGTAATTTCTTCCCACACACCACCGGCGCTTCCGTTGATAAGCAAGTCGGTCCAACCGTCATTATTGTAATCGAAAGCGACAAGTAGCTTAGAGCCATTGTCATTCGATTCGGAACTAAGACCGGGAAAAGCCTCTATCATATCCCAGTCGGCCACGAATTTATAATCAGGAGCACCACTGTTCATAAATATGTCGGTAAACGCATCGCTACCGGATTTCCCGACAGTAATCAAATCGAGATTACCATCATTATCGATATCAATGAACACCGCAGAAGCTTGGCTTTTGGCATACAAGTCTTCCGACTCCGCAGTAACATCGGTATACGTTCCATCGGCATTGCCTTTGAACAAGCCCATACTGGGGTTAGCTTGTCCAGCAATAATAAAATAGTCCATAATACCATCGTTGTTAAAATCGACAAACAACTGACGACCGGAAGCAGTTTGCGGGAATCCGCTTTCCCCATCTACCGGATTTCGTAAAATTTCCCAATTTACCGAATTTACGGCAAAACTCGGAATTACAGCTCCTACAAGAGCCAAAGAGAATAATAATTTTTTCATATTCGATAAGTGTTTTTATGGCGAGGTCTATTTTTATTTCTCTATCGGCAGAACAGACCTCTTAATCCTGCCGATAGAGAATATATAATCAATTTAATTCAATCCAGGATTTTGATCACCTTGCAAATGCGGATTTTGCTTTATTTCCACCATAGGCACAGGGAATAAGCGATGTTGAGTTCCAATAGTCGGAGCCAAAGCCTGCCAACGGTTTCTCACTTGAACCGAAATCTAAAATTTACTATTCTGACAATCAATGATACTACAATGGGAACTTTATGTATTGATACCGTAAAGTTCCCATTGTTTTTATTTTTTAAGAGGCAAAATAGTGTAAAAAGTACGATTCTTTTTTGATTCATCGAAAAAGAATAGAAACACCGATAAGAAAAGTAAGTTATGTAAAGAAATAACATTCTTATTGCCATTGCAATATATATACAAGGCTAACGAACAGATTATTTAGTAATTTATTATTTATCTGAACCTTTTCGCCATATTTGCATTTGAAAAATCATCAAAATTTCAAAGGTGGCATGACTAATGAATATTCCATAGGTAGTACTATTCTCAGGCACCTATAGAAGCGATGCATTAAGATTGTATCCAATTTCGTTCAGACTTTCCTGAATGTCACACAGAATTTATTGGTCGTATTTTATCTGAATTGACAAATGAAGGTATACTTATCAAAAGTGACATGGAATATATATCAAATCGCAAAAAGTCAATTCAGCATTGTACTTCCTTCGGCTGATAAAATCGTACAAACAATTGCTGCTCGAGATAACGCAAAGGTGTTACCATTAGGCATGACTGCATTGAATTTATTAGAGTTATCGACTCAAGTACCGATGAATCATACATTCTTGACTACTGGCAGAGAAAGAATAGTAATTTTATAAATAGGAAAGTAGTAGTAAAACGAGATATCCCTAAAACTCTGTTATAGTACTCGTCTTATTTCACTACTTGTTCAAGTATTTAATGCTCTGAAAAAGAGAATATTATGAGAATGTGAATTTCTAATCGATGTCCATATGTTTTGATGCTTACAATGGGATTGATAGGTTTGTTTATGGGGATTATTTTGGCTTTTTGGGGGACATGAAAATTTTCATATTCATTTTTTGGAAGTACTTTTTGTTATTTTAAGGCATAAAGTTTATCTTCATATCAGAAAAATAGCTACCTTTGTAATTGTAATATGCAGTAACGTATGGAATTATGAACAAAAGAATGCCCTTGCGATTAGAAAAATGTCCTTTGGTGGATGCTCTAATTGAGATCAGATTTGAATCTTCGATTATAGGAAGTGCTATATTTGGTATCATCTATAATTTAATAAGAAATGACTATAAAGGGCCTGTAACCAATCTCCCTATTCTTCAAGTTCCAGAGCAAATTAGAAAGAATGATCCAAACCTCAAATTTAAACCTTTATATAGAATAGAGGCTGAAAAATACATTATTCAAATAGGGGACGATGTTTTATGTATAAGTTCTAAGATACCATATACGGGATGGGGTGAATTTTCGTCTCGTACAATAGAACTGATAAAGAAAATCTCTGGAGAAAATATTATAAATAGGGTTTTAAGAATCGGCCACCGTTATGTAAACTTCTTCGAAGGAGACATCATGGATAAACTGACGATTTCTAAACCAACGATAAGTGGCTATCAGACAAATAATATATTAGTAAGGACAGAAATTAGAGATTGTGATGATTTCATAGACACTGTACAGATAACAAATAGTGCGATGTATAAATCTCCGTTTAATACAGATACTTTATTGGGCTCTTTAATTGATATTGATTCATTCAAAGAATATGGGAATAATTATTTTTTGGAGAATTTAGAAAGCGAAATTAACAAAGTTCATACTTGTGAAAAAAATATGTTTTTCTCATTATTAACAGAGGAATTTTTAAATTCATTAAATCCAGTTTATTAAAAGAGGAGGATATATTATGACTAGTATAAATTCAAATTTCTTACTTATATCAGCATTATCTTGCATAACATTAAATGCAGGGGAATTAAATTCGTTATCGATATCAAGAACAGATATACCTTCTGTGCTAATCTCATCTGAGGTTCCTTTGCATTTTGAAAATTATTCAATAAAGGAGTTGTCCTCTTCTAATGAAACAACATCGTTAGAACAAACATTGATTGATGAATATAATGTTTTGGCATCTTTTGCAAATAAGATGTTATCATATGAATCTCAGATAGATTCTGAAATTCAAAATATTATTGCCGAACATTTTTGGGATATGATATGATTGCAGATGAAGAATTAAAAAAATATTTGCCAAAATATTTATCAGAAGAGAATTATCGTAATCTTCTAAGTGAATTAAAATCTTTTCCTGATAATATTGATGCAAGAATGTATACTTCATTTCTAAATAATGACATCCTTTATCAAGGAGATGGCATTGATAATATGCCAATAATTGATTTAGCAAAAGGCTCAAAAGATATAAAATTGGTTCCTGCATTAATTTTGTCAAATACATGTGATATGGATTTGTCAAATACAAGAATGTTTCCATCTTCAATAATGTATGCACCAATAATAAAGTTATCTAATTATCAATCAATACTTAATCTGCATTGCAGTGATACAGAAAAGGTTAATAATCACATTTTCAACTTAAAACAACAAAAGATTACGCAAATTATGTATCTTCCTGCTACAGGAAAGATGGAAGAATCTTTGGTGTTTTTAGATCGAGTTTATAGCATTGACAATAAATATATTAATAGATCTAACTTAAAAGATATACGTTTTTTTTCTTTTAGTGATTATGGATTTTATCTTTTCGTATTCAAATTGTCCGTGCATTTTTCTCGTATACAAGAAAAAGTGAATAGAGGTATGCTTTAATCTTAAGCACTGCACTCATTAGTTTGTAACCTTGCTGTATAATGATGAATGCTTAATTTTATTTGCTATATAACTTGTCTACAAGTATATTTAATCGCTCTTCTAAATATTCCGTATCATTACATTTTGACTTTAATTCAATTATTTGTAGTACTAAATTTTCTACCATTTTGCGGTCTTCTATAGTTGGTATCACAATTGGGAGAGGTTTGAGCTTTTCTAATTTTACTTGTGGAAATACACGACCGCTTTCTTTCACATTATGTTCATATACATTTCTGATGTATTTGGAATTAAGAACGCCACACAAGTATTCATAGGAGATTGTATTCTGATATTTATGTTTTATTAAACCAGCTTGAATACTACGTCCAAACCAAACTCCCCTATAATCAATTGTACATATTGGATATGGCGCAGTTTGTCTCCATATTAACTTTGGGGAAATATTAAAATATTCCTCATTAAGAATCACTCGCTCTCCTTCTCGTAATGTGATGTTCGTTCTACAAAATCTTGATGTGTGTTCAGAAATAAAGAAACTATTGATATCCACGCCTTTCCAAAACTCTACATCGTTTCTTGATTCTTTTTCTCCTTCATATAGTAGTCTTGAACTAAGATCAGACTTGCCTTTTTGAGATAAACCCACATTAACCCGTTGATAATTAATTCCTGCATCCTTAAATTTAAGTATAGAATCCAATTCTACAATATTTTGTGTCAATTGTT
>UMEL01052953.1_pt1 | contig 9624 bp, 5 predicted proteins | sample 1964741 | NCBI WGS metagenome assembly UMEL01 (sample SAMEA4836019, study PRJEB28245) | human gut metagenome | biome: gut microbiome; material: fecal sample | place: Denmark | collected 2008
AAGACATCTTAGGTCTTGGATGAAAACCTTCACTATATTTTACTGGAATCTCTGCTTTATTAAAAAGTCTTTCAAAAAATCTCAATAAGTCTAGATGGGATATAAACTTCATCTCTCCATACTTGTCAAAATAAACTCTTTTTTTCATTTTTACCTCATCTTATCTTACTATTTGTATTTTTATATTTTACCACTTTCTAGCAAAATTTCAAACACCTTTTTACTTTTCCTGTAATTTTTTCTCTAAATCTCTCACTTTTTTTATTAATTCTGGAACTTTTTTCATAGAAATTTTTACTTTTAAATCCTCTCTATGATCCATAAGTGGATATCCTGAAAGTATTTGATTATCCTCTACATTTCCAGCTACTCCAGATTTAGCTGCTATAACAACATTACTTCCTATTTTTAGATGTCCAGCTACTCCAACTTGTCCAGCTAATGTAGTATTATTTCCTACCTCTACACTTCCAGCTATCCCTACTTGTGAAACTATTAAACAATTTTCTCCAATTATATCATTATGAGCTATTTGTACTAGATTATCTATCTTTGTATATTTTTTTATAATTGTATCTCCGATAGCTCCTCTATCTATTGTAGTATTAGCACCTATCTCTACATTGTCCTCTATTACTACGCTCCCTATTTGATCTATCTTGGTATTATTTCCATTTACCTTAACAAATCCAAATCCATCTGAACCTATCACAGCTCCAGGTTGAATTACACAATTTTTACCTATTTTACAAAACTCCCTAACTGTTACATTTGAGTAAATTATAGTTCCTTCTCCTATCTCTACTCCTTCTCCAATAGTTACATTAGGATATATAGTAACATTATCTCCAATCACTGTATCATGTCCTATATATACATTTGGAGCTAGTTTTACATTCTTACCTATTTTACTTGAATCCTCTATCATCTTTTCAAAAGGTTTTACCTCTCTTTTAAAGAAACTTAAAAGTTTTGGCATAAGAGTTCTTGGATTTTCCTTTACTACTAGATACATCTTTCCTAGATTAGGTAGTGGAATATCTGGAACTAAAACTACTTTAGCCTTTGTCTCATTTAATTTTTTTAAAAACTTCTCATCTGAAGCAAATGTGATACTATCCTCTTGAGCCTGAAAAAAGGGAGCAAGTCCAGAAACATATTCTAGACTTAAATCTCCCTTTATCTCACACTTTAAGAGGTTTACTAATTCATTTATACTATATTTCATAATAACCTCCCTAGTTTATACCTATTTTTTTATTTTCTCCATAGCCTTTATAACGTCAGCAGTAACATCTGTTCCTCCAAATTTAACTGCTCCAGCTTCTAATATGTAATCATATTTTCCAGCTTTAGCTACTGAATCTATAGCTGAATTCATTGTCTTCTCTATTTCTTGCATTCTTGTATATTCTTCTTTACTTAATTTTGTTTGTGAATCTCTTACAAATTTTTGGAAAGCTTCAACTTGTTTTTGGAAATCTTGTTTCTCTTTATCAGTTAATTTATTTCCCTTTGATTGAAGTTCTAATTGAGATTTTTGAAGAGCTACCTCTTTTTGTTTAATCTCATTTTCTAATCTATTTTTCTCTTTATTTAAATTCTCTTGAATCACTTTTGTTTGAGAGTACTTTGAAAAAGCCTCCTGAGAATTTACAAATCCTATCTTTTCAGCTAATGCTGATACAGATAAAGTTAGTGCCATCATTGTTATTGCTAGTTTTTTCATTGTATTACCTCCGTTATTCTTAAACCTAAGCCTAATTTTTTAGATACTTACTATCTTAATAAGCTACAAATATAGCCTTTCTCTATTAGACTCAAAAAATCTACTTTTAGTTTAGAAAGATTGTCCCATATTGAAGTAGAATTCCATTCCACTTGCATCATCATTTCTTATTGGCCATCCAAAGTCAAATCTTAATGGTCCAATTGGCGTGTTAATTCTTAGTCCAACTCCCGCTGACATAGCTACATCTTGAGCAAATTGAGCATTGTGTTGATATGATAAATCTCTTCCTGCATAATCCCAAGCTCTTCCTATATCAAAGAAAACGACAAATCCTAAAATATCATTTAATTGTGTTCTATTTTCAATAGTACCAACTAATTTTTTAGTTCCTTTATAGAATCCACCATCATATCCTCTAAGTGTGCTTCCTCCACCTACCCAGAATCTTTGTCCCTCTTTAGTAGAGTCAGTCATTATTCCACCTACAACTCTATAGGCAAAAGTGTTTTTCTTAAATAATCCAGCATGATATTTTCTTAATTCAAGAGTAGTGTTTCCAAAGAAATTTCCATCATATCCATTAGCATATCCACCCTCTACTTGGAATTTTACATACTCTCCAGCTGTTGGATTCCAGAAATGGTTTCTTGTATCATAAGTAATAGATGGGAATAAGCTCCATAAATAGTATTTATCATCTAAACCTTTTGCTTCTAAATTATATCCACTATCCCAATAATAATTTCCATTACTTGAGTTATAGTAAAATTTAGATAGTTCTGCCGATTCCTCTACATACTCAAGTTTAGTTCCTAAGCTAAGTCTTACATTTTTAGTAATTCCCTTTCCAATATTTATCTTAGCTCCTATTGTATCTATTTCATGGAACATTGCACTGTCATCATCTTCGTATGTATTTTTATAGATACTCCATCCCCAAGAGATTCTATCTGTATCCTTTATCCAAGGATCATAGAAATTGATTGAGAAGCTAGTATAATCTTTATCTGATTTTTCAAAAGTAAATCCTAATTCTTGCCCTTTACCTTTCCAGTTAGTATCCTTAATAGATATAGTTCCTAATAATCCTATCTCAGAACCGTAAGAGATTGCCCCTTGTAATATAGCTGTTCTCTCCTCATCTAGAAGTAAAACTATATTTTTTCCATCAGGATCTCCTGGTATATCTCTCACTTCATACTTTACATTTTTGAAATGTCCTAATCTCATCAGATTTTGTACTGTTTCATCATAAGCTTTCGAGTTAAAAATCTCATCTTTTTTAAACTCAACCTCTCTTGCTATAACATAATCTTTTGTTTTTAAAACATCATCAGTAGCTTTTCTTCTAGCACCTTTTTGTTTTGTTACCATTTTCTTGAACTCAATATTTCTCACTACACCTTCACTTAAATATATTTCAAGCTCAAGATTACCATTTAAACCTATATCTGTAACTTCTGCTAAAACATATCCACCATCTTGATATTTTTGTATTATTCTATCTCTATCCTCTCTGATAGTATTTATGTTAAATATCTTTCCAGGTTCAGTTTTTACAACTTGCATTAATTCATCAGTTGTGTAAACAGTATTACCTATTATATTTATACCATTGATAATAGGATTTTCAAGTACAGTGTATATTACCTTTACTCCCTTTCCAGATTTTACAACATCTGGAATTACATCTCTAAAATACCCACTCTCAATAAGGTTTTTATGTCCCTCTATTACTCTATTTCTAGAAAAATATCCACCAGTTTGTACTGGTATCATCTTTCTTATCTCTTCAGTAGTTACATGGGTATTTCCTACAATTTCAATATCAGAAACTATAAGAGTTGTATCTACCTTCTCTCTTTCAGATAAAGGAATTATCCCTTTTTCTTCAAGTAATGCCTTACTATCCTTCTTCTCTGTAATATCAACTGTTAACTTTATCCCGCCATCGTAAACTGTTGGATATATTGATACATCTTGCACATACCCCAAGTCTTTTATCGACTTATAGTCAGCTATCATATTTTCAGTTGCATATTTTTGCCCCTCTTTTGACTTCATACTTCCAAGTATAAGTTCATAAGGTATTTCTCTATTATTTACTATTTCAATTTTTTTGATATCATATCCCGTAACATCAGCAAATGAAAAAATACTTAATAGAAAAACTAATAAAACTGTTATCTGCTTTCTCATCTCTACCTCCACTATTTATTTATAAAGATATCTAGTAGACTATCATATCTCTTTTCAAATTTAAAGTCTATATGATAATTTAAGCCATTTTTAGATTCTTTATCTGATGATTTTTTTCTGTCTTCTGGGAGCTTTCCAACTCCTATTCCAATAGATTTTGTTGCATCAAATCTGTATTCTAATGAAATATCATACTCTTGTAATGCTCCACTATTACTACTATCTCTTTGTTCGCTATTTACATTATCCTCCCCCAATAGTGTTCCTCTTGCTACCCACCACACTTTATCTTTATATATATTATCTTCTGCTTCTAAAACTGCTCCTAATTTTAATCTGCTTTGAGCTTCATCATTATTATTATCTTTAGTTTGTTCACTTAAAATATTTGAGCTAATTCTAAATTTAGAAATATTTAATGTGTTTTTTACAAGATTAGATACTGGTCTGAATATTTGTGATAATTGCCCTCCAATAACATTAGTTATTAAAGTTGTAGTAGCACTATTTCCACCTTCTAAATTATCTGTATCAGTTAATAAAGAGTTTAAATTTCCACTACTACTTCCACTTTTTGAATTTATAGTAAATTGTAAATTATCTAAATTACCATTTAAGCTTAAGCCTAATTGTTCATCTTGAACATCAACTCTAGCGTCTACTAAAAGATTTGGATTTACCTTTGGAAGATAAGTTTTGGGATCATTAAATATTACCATAGCTCTATCTAAATAGAAAATATTCTCATTGATATTTAAACTTCCACCTATAACCTCTACATTTCCTATAAAGCTATATTTTCCATCTTTTCCACTCAATGTTCCATTTCCTATTACATTTCCCTTTACATCTCCAACAAATGAGTTTACTGTTTGAATATCAAGTTTTATTCCCTTAGATATCTTGACTCCAATATTTATATCCAGTGAATTTTCAAACACTGTCTCTATTTTAAAATCAGAACCTAGATCCTCACTCTTATTAATAGTTTCTGAGGATGACTTGAATAAAAACTCTTTTATTCTTTGAAATAAACTTTTTGAGGTATTAGGTATTTCGTCTACTCTTCCTTCTATTATTTCTATATCTCCAAATATTTTATTTTCAATTACACTCATATTACTATTAAAAGTAACTCCAAACATATTCCCATATTTATAATTTATTTTATCCAACTTTAGATTAAATCTATATTTTAATCTTTCAGCATAATATGGATTTTCTGAAATCTCTTTTAATACTGGAATAACTATGTCCCCATCTAAACTAATTGTTCCTTCGTTTAATTTACCTTTAAATTCCTCTACATATACCTTATCATTCTCTAATCTTATTGTACTGTTAAATTGCTCTAATTTCAAGAATAAATCTTTATTTTCTAGATTAAAATTTTTAATTTTTAAAAATCCACTATTTTTACTCTCTGTTATCTTTAAATCAAATGTAGAAAAACCATGTATATTAGTGATTCCATACTTTTCTAAAAATATATTTAAAAAATCAAAGTTTATATCTCTAGCTTGAGCATTATAACCATATCTACTATTTACTATATCATACTCTCCATTAGAATAAAAGAGATTATCTAAATATTTAAAAGAAAATTCATTTAAAACTACTTTCTTTAAATCTCCATTTAGGAAAATTCTAAATTTATTAAACAACACATTTTTTATTCCTATTGTATCACTAGTTATACTTAAATTATAATTTAAACTATCTAATTTACCACCAAAATCTCCATTCAATAGTAAATCTCCACTTAAATCATCTAATGGAATATACTCTTTTAAATACTTTAACGGAAGTTTTTGATTATCTATTCTCATATTTAAATTAGAATTTACAACATCAAACTCTCCTACTATTGAAAAAAGATTCTCTAAAGAACTATTACTTAATGTAATCTCCTTTATTTTTAAAAGACCATCATTTAGATTTTCTGCTCTATATTCTGTGTCTATATATATATTTGGAAGTTTATTTCCCATTAAATAAATTTTATCTATAGTTGATTTTAAACCTAAAGTAAGAGCTTTTCCCTCACCTTTAAGTTTGGCTGTTCCTATAACTCTATATTTTAAACTAGTATCTCCATAGTATCTTCCTATATTCTCTTCTATCAAATATAAGGTTGCATCATAACTATTTTTTTCTACAGAATACTTCCCTTTTAAAATATTATTATTAATTTTAACTTCATTGATAGTAACATAATTATTAAGGTAATTTATATCCCCAGTTACTGCTACCATCTCTCCATTTTCTAGAACTAACTTGACATCATCTAACTGGATTTTTCCAATAGGATTACTTAATTTTCCCTTTAATTGAGCTGTAAGAAGATCTATTCTTAACTCTGGTTTTTCTACTCCAAATTTTTTAGATGATAATTTCTCAATCTTAGCATTTAAATCTATAGTCTCTTTATTTAAGTTTATATTTCCCCAAAGTGATAATAATTGATTATTGAAGCTTTTTATTTCAAAAATATTATTCTTCATTCTTGTAACAAAATAAAAACCATCTACTTCATAATCTTTATATCCTAACTTTCCAATCTCACCATTAAACTCCATAAAAAGTTTCTCATCTTTAGAGAATACTAACTTCCCTCTTAAATCATCTATTTTACCAAAATACTTTCCTGAGATAGAAGTTATATCTAACTCACCTTTTACTTTATCTTTTTCTCCTTGGATATAACCAGTAAAAGTCCCTCTAAGCTCTCCCTCTTCTTCTCCTAAGAACTCTTTAAAATGTAGATTTTTACTATCTAATTTTAAGTTGTAGTTAATATTAGATAAATCTATATCACCACTTAATTCCAATTCTTTTCCTGAATCACCTATTAAAGAGAAGCTTTTTAAATTAAGTTGGTTATTATTAACAGTATAATCTATTATAAAGTTATTTGTAAAAAGAGAAAATTTGATTTTTCCCTCCCCAGTACTCAATATATTTTTATTTAAATCATATTCTAAAAAATACTCATTTTTTTTATCTAATTGAACTTTTTTAGCTTCTAAGAGATATCTTCCCTCCAAGTCTATAATATTTGAACTTAGATTAAAGTCTATCTCCTTTTCCAAAATCTCAAAATTCAATTTTCCTTTAAAATCTGGGATATACTTTTGATGATTTACATTTTTTATATCTAAAGTTAAATCACCCTTTCCTTCCCAGAAATTAACTGTTCCATCTATTTTCTCTGCTATTGTTACCCTTTTATTCTCATCTAATCTGTTTAAAGTAGTAGATATTTTAGGTAAGTGGATTCCTAACTTATCATAAAGAAAATTCACATCTGTATTCTCTAATCTTAATCCTGGCATCTCTAACTTTTTAATAAAAGCATCAATTGTTACTTTCAATTCCTCTTTTAAATTTAGATTAAACTTAACACTATCTATATTAATTTTTTCAAAGGGTAATTCTATCCCCTTCAAATATGAAAGTTTTTTTAAATTCTCTTTTTGAATATCCTTTAAATTAAAATCTATATTCAATTCGTTATCCTTATATGAAAGAGTAAACTTTTCAGGTTTTCCAAATACTTTTCCAGTAGCATTTAAAAATATTCCCTCTTTTGTGAAGTCTACTCCACCAGTAACAGCTTTTATCGGATCATCTAAATCTATATACCTTACATCCACATCTTGGAATTTTATCCAACCTAACATTCCGCTTGAAGCTATAGTCAGGTCCATATTTAATTCTCCACCATCATATGAAACCTCTTTACCATCATATCCATACTGAACTAACTCACTCTTTACAGCTATATTGCTCAACTTTATAGTCATTGAATACGGCTCTTTTGTAGTAGAAAAAGCAAAATCGTATATCTCTGGTCCATTACTTCCTATAAAATGTAAATTAATCCCCTCAGTTTTGCTAAATGTAAGATATCCATTAGTATTATAAGCAGTTTGCTCTATTGGTAGCCTATAACCTAGATCTCTAAATACAGTAGTTATATTTTTTCCAGTAATTCTATCTATTGGAATCCCTATTCCCGGCTTATATGGTTCATCCTTAGCTGGAGTCTCCTCTTTGCTCTCATCTTCTTTACTCTCTCCAGCAAAAGCTGCCACTATATTTATATCTCCATTTTTTCTTCTAGTTATATTTGCTGTTCCGCCGTTTAATATAATCTCTTCTATTCTAAAGTTTTTTAAAGACTCTCTTGTATAAAGAATATCAACTTCTGGAGTATCAATTATTACCTCTTCTCCATCTGCCAATAAAAAATCTTTTATTACTACTTTATCTTTTTGAAAATCTATACTACTACTTTTTAGAGTTGGTCCTACAAATAATCTTACTACTACTTCTACAGTTTTTGGAAGGTTGTATTTTATTGTCCACCACCCTCCAAAAAAGAATAAAAAGAGGAAAGTAACAAATATAAGTTTTTTTCTATTTCTCTTAAAAAAATCTGTCATTTCCTCTCTCTTCCTTTCACCTATAAAGGTCTTTTTAATGGTATTCCCGCTCTTCTAGGATATTTTTTATCTGTTGGAGCTTTTTTTTCTATCTCTATTACCACTCTTGGATCCTTTGAGAATGGTAGATTCAAGTTAAATATCTCCACTATTTCTGAATTTAAAACTTTTAAAGCGTTAGAAGCTTCTGCTTCCTCTCCTGTTCCCTCCATCTTTTGAGAAAGAAATATTCCTCCCTCTTTTAAGAAAGGTATTATATACTCTAGAATTGTACTTAGCTTCGATACACCTCTACAAAGTCCCAAATCATAACTCTCTCTTTTATTGTCATCAATAAAATCTTCAGCTCTAGAAGTTACTACTTCCACATTTTCAAGCCCTAACTCATCTTTTACCATCTGTAAAAACTTTGTCTTCTTTCCTATAGAATCCATCAATGTAAAGTTAATATTTTCATTAAATATTGCTAGAACCATTCCTGGAAATCCAGCTCCTGTTCCTACATCTATAGCTTTTTTCATGTCATTCTTTATTAAATTTTGTAAAAGTAAAGAATCTAAAAAATGCTTCTCTACTATTAACTTTTCATCTCTCATAGCTGTTAAGTTAGTATGTGAATTATACTCTAATAAAAGTTCTAAGTACTTTAATAAATTATCTACTTTCTTTTCTGTATATTCTACACCTATCTCTTTAAGTCCAGAAATTAAGAAATCTCTCACCTTAATTCCCCCTTGCTTTTAAATATATTAATAAAACTTGTATATCTGCTGGTGAAACTCCAGATATTCTTGAAGCTTGCCCTATGTTTAAAGGCCTTGCTGCCTTTAATTTATCTTTAGCCTCTTTAGGAATATTCTCTAAAGTATCATAATCTAAATCTGCTGGTATCTTTTTATTTTCTAGACTTTTATGTTTTTCTATCATTTTCATAGATCTTTCGATATATCCAGAGTATTTAACTTGAACTTCAACTTGATACTCTGTATCTCTACAATAATCTCCTAAATCTATTCCTGCAAATTCGGCTATATATTTTATATCTTGGAAAGTTACCTCTGGTCTTCTAAGTAACTCAAAATATGTAACTCCATCTTTTAATGGAGTTTCCCCTCTTTTTTCAAGAACCTCATTTACTCTAGGATTACTTGGACCAACATAGTTTGCTATAAGTTTAGCTTTTATCTCCTCTACATCTTTCTCTTTCTTTTCTACTCTTCTGTATTCCTCTTCTGGTAAAAGCCC
>UMEL01040954.1_pt1 | contig 9527 bp, 7 predicted proteins | sample 1964741 | NCBI WGS metagenome assembly UMEL01 (sample SAMEA4836019, study PRJEB28245) | human gut metagenome | biome: gut microbiome; material: fecal sample | place: Denmark | collected 2008
CAGCCGGAAAGCTTCCTGGAGGACAAGAAAAAGCGTTCCTCCGGACTCTACACCGCCGACAAGAGCGCCCTGGTGAAGCGCTCCGATGAAAACCCGGTGGTGACCAAGCTGTACGAAGACGGCGTATTAAAGGATCGGGCCAGGGAGCTGCTGCACGTGCATTATAAGGCTCCCGCAGCCAGCCAGTCATAAAGGAATCCCAAGTTATAAAAAGCCCCCCTGGTCATGTTTCCATGACTGGGGGGCTTTCCTTCTATATTCATTGTCCGTTTAATTATTATCTTCCTTCTTCTCTCCCGTTCCGTTTTCGATACAGTAGAGGACCTTGTTGCGTTTCACATAGAATGCCATCATCAGGAAACGGGCAACCTGGTCAGCACCCACGAACATCCACAGGGTCCATAACGGCCACTTAAATACATATGTCGCAAGAGCCGCCATGGGGATACGGATACACCAGGTACCGATCACTGTAATGATCATGGTAGCCTTTGTATTGCCAATACCGCCGTAAATAGTTCCAGTCAGAGTACGCTGTAGGTTCTGGGGGATCAGGATCGCTCCCATGATCATCAGATATACTGCGCCGACCTCTTTGAGAGCCGGGTCATTGGTCACGATAGACATGAACCCGTATGGCAGACAGATCATTGCAAGCGTGCAGAGCGCACTTATGGTTCCGTTCATCCAGAGCTGCTGCTTAAAATATTCCCTGAACAGCGGGCCGCTTTTCTGGCTCTTGGCCCGGCCTGCCAGTGTTGTTGCTGCAACGGTGAATCCAATGACTGGAAGCTCTGTGATCTCCTCAGCAGCCGTGGCAAGCTGGAAGCCTGCATATGCGTTGGTACCATAAGTAAGGAGGAACTTGGTCATGATGATCGCGTAGATCTGCCACATTCCATCTTCCAGACCAACAGGAATGGATTTCAGAAGAGTTTCTTTAATGGATTCCTTATCGGAAATCCCCCATCCCGTCTTTCCTGCCTGTCTGAAATATTCCTTGCGGTTTAAAAGAATAATTCCAACGCCTCCGCCGGCGATCTGGGAAACTGCCGTGGCTATGGCAGCACCGTAGAAATCCCATTTCAAGATGAAAATAAGCAGATATCCTAAGGCAATGTTCACCACATTGATCAGCACCTGGAGGTACATCGGTGTCTTTGTATCGCCCATGGCGTTAAACATCGCGGAGTTCATCTTGGTCATAACCCACAGCGGCAGAGCCAGCAGCGTAATATGCAGATAGCTTTTTGCCGACGCGATCAGCTCCACATCCTCTGTAAAGAATGACAGGATCTGGGATGGGAACAGGAACAGGATCAGTACAAACCCAATGGCAATCCCCAGGGTTACTGTACAGATATTTTTAAAGCCCTGTTTCAATTCTCCATATTTGCCTTCGCCAATAAGATTTACATAGTAAACCATGGAACCGATACGGACTGCGCCCCATACCACGTTCAAGAGACCTGTAATACGGTTTGCAAGACCCTGGGTAGCAACGGCCAGACCCGACAAATGGCCTACAAGAGAGGCAGAAACAATTCCCGCCAGGTATACAAAAATACTCTCAAGAATAATGGGAATGATAAGGGCCAGTATTTCTTTTCTTATGGCTTTTTTATCCAGAGCTGCCTGTTCTGACATAGTACTCCTCCTTTTTCACTTTAATCACATACGGTCATCAGGACCAGAGATCGTCGATGGCTTTTATTCCAAGAATATACATTTTCACCGCGTCCAGGAGAACGCCTATATTCTGCGCCTCATCTAAGCCATGGACAGAGCCATGTCCCGGCGGGAACGGCTTTACCTCCTGGCAGTTCCCTGCGCCGAAATCACATCCATGCTCAAACAGCCGTGTATACGTTGCCGCCGTATGCAGTACACAGGGCTTTTCGTCCATATGCATCTCATGATTATAAAGGTCTGTCAGCATTTTTACGATCCCCTCATCCGGGCTCTCGTAATATCCCTTACTGATCTTCCCGATCTCAATTGCGATCGCTTTTTCTTCCCCATACCTTCGGATCTTTTCCGCCGTTTCCTCCAGATCCACGCAATGCGGGATCCTCAGATCAAAGCTCAGCTTAATATTTTCCCCCTCTGTCTCAGCTTTATAGACCCGCAGGATCGATTCATCAAAGATCTCGTCTGAGCATGAAACTCCCATGGACGCCCCATTGCCGTCTGCCAAAAGCTCCCGCATATGTTTTTCATCTGCATCATTTTTAAAGACCGCCCCCTCCTGGTTCAGGATCATATAGGCGACAGGGTTTTCCACCCCCTCCGGTCCTCCCTCTCTGGACGGCGTTTTCCGGATGGTTATGCTCCGGTTCTCGATCAGGGATTCACAGGCCTCCTGTACCAGGCTCTGGCCTGTTCCGCGGGACCGTATGTATTCCACCTGGCTGGCCTTTGGCGCGGAGACCGTAAAATCGATCCTTCCCATCTCGCCATTCTCCGCCGGAAAATCCCCGTCTGCCGCCAGGGCCCAGTCCGGCTGTCCGGCTCTCTCCAGATAATACTCAATATCATCCATGGTGCGTTCTTCATTGCTGCCAAAAACGAGACGGATATCATTTTTCAGCGGAATATGATTCTCCTTAAAAAATGCGAGCGCGTACAGGGTAGCGATCAACGGCCCCTTATCATCTACGCATCCCCTTCCCAGGATATAATCTCCATATACAGTCCCGGCAAACGGTTCATAGATCGTATCCTCTCCCACCGGAACCACATCCGCGTGGGTCACAAGAACGAGACGTTTTCCCTTCTGCTCTTTCTCACAGGAGGCCTCCAGGCAATAATAGTCGTAATTCTTCGTAAACAGACCCTTTTCCCTGCACAGCGCATCACAGAAATCCAGGGCTCTGGCACATTCCAGGCCGTAGGGCCTTCCCGAATCATCGCTGGTGCCCACGCTGGGGATCTTAACAAAATCACACGTTCTTGACACGATCTCAAACTTGTATTTTTCGATATACGCATCGATCTGCTCTCTCAGATCCATAGCCTGCACTCCTTTCCCGTACCACTTTCTGATACGTGAAGCTTCCCCTTTAGGAGACTACTGGTTCTTGCGGGAATCACTCACGGCTGTTCTATTCCACCTCCTTCTGTTTTTAGTGTCCCGCGATGTTATTTTTCCGTTTTTTCTTATAGTGGTATCTTACATGCATTTATATTTTTTGTAAATTATGAATATTTTATAAATTATTTAGATTTTATTTGTTAATTTTTCATAATTTTCATTTTTTATTCTCAAATAATACTTTTTAGTCGTTTTTCTGTCTTTTCAGTTTTACTTTTTCCGTTTAAAGCAGATAATTATTCTTCCCCAGCTTGATCATTCCGCCTGGATTCGTCTTCATTTTTAGGTATAACCATATTTTACCGCATACCCATTACACATCTGATGTTCCATACAAAAGCCCCTGCCCTAACCCCTGGAGCAGATCAGACATTTAAAATCATTTCACTCTTCTCTTCCACAAATGTTCGTTCCCATCTCCTATTTTCACATTTTCCGACAATCTTTGAAAACTCTCCGGCATATATATTTTACCAGAGCTGCAGTTATCCAGCTCCGCCACTTTCCCAAAATAAAAAAGGCTGCAGCCCGTACAGCCTCCATAATCGGTCTATGCCCCTCTTTCTATATTAAAAAGAAATAAACCATCCTATCATTTTCTCCCATTGGGTCAACCAGTTTTCACCCTCTGCCTCCACATACTGTTTTCCCACGCAAAAATCCTCGCTGCTCTTTCCCTCCGATTCCGGTTCCAAACGGGTATGAACGTGCCCTGAGTAAAACCCTCATTGTATATTTATACATATTTTGTTTTTCCTCTCCCTTTACACATAATCTTCAAACTGTTCTGTGGGCTTTTTACACATGTACCATCCGTCTCTTTCCACCTTCCGCTGACTGATTCCTTCGCAGTATAAATTCTCCTTTTACATTTGCTCCATAACAGCCATGAAACTGTTCCTCTGAAATCCACTGCGATCTCTTCATCAGGCAAAAAAGCGGTTGACAGGGTTTTTTCATTATGACATAATGACTATATAACGACTAGTCATTGAGTAAGAAGGAATGATTATGACACAGAAAACGATCCAGGGAAATGCAGATCTGGCTAAACAGATCCGGCTCAGGCGCAGCGAGCTGGGACTGACCATTGAGGAAGCCGCCTCCCGAGCGGGAGTAGGGACAAAGACCTGGTGCCGGTATGAGGCAGGAGAATCCATCCGCAGCGATAAATGCAAAGGCGTCTGTAAAGCACTGAACTGGCTCAGCCTCCCAGGCCAGGAAGCCGGAACGCCCACAGAGTTCTCCCTTGAAGAATATAAGGACCATGAAGCGTGGTCCAGGTTTCTGGAGGATGAATTCGGGACCCGGGCTGCCCTTTCCTTTGCCATAGGCAGCGATCTGCTCCTTGACCATCTCCAGGAGGATATGGATGAGCTTGCAGCTATGCCGGCCGGGTCCCATATCGGACAGCTGGAGATCTCTTTTATAGACGGATTCCTGCCCCGGCAGTTTCTTATGCATTATACCTATGAGTTCCTTTACCGCATGAAATGCAGCTTATACAGCATGCGGACCCGCGCCCAAAGCGGCCTTCCTCTGAGAGCACACAGTGTGGCCGAAGAGCTGCTGGTCACTTTCTGCGAGCAGGAGGCATCGGCCCTGATCGAGCTCAGTGGAAAATTCTATGAGATCGGAGACGAAACCTCCGGGGACTGGATCTTCGACCTGTTCGGGGATTCTGACCTCCTCCAGTTCCTGTATTCCGGGATGTACCTGGAGCCGGACCATCCGTATCACCTGTCCCACTGGTATGAGCCGCAGTTTTATATGGAATAAGTCTGTGTAGGGGGTTTTTATATGAAAGGAGCCGGGAAGCCCGCTGTTTCATGGGGCTTCCCGGCTCTTTTCTTTTTATTCAAATTCGGCTTCATCATTGTTATTCTTAAACAATTCGGTTTAAGTTTTATGACTTTTCAGCCGGTATTTTATCTCTGTTACATATATTATTCTGGCTCACTGATTCTCTGTTGCCAATATGTTGCCACTTCATTATAACTGCGATGAGATTGCTTCGCAATCATTATTTTTCGTCGCTATACTAAACTCTAAATTTTCTGGCAAATAATCTATAATCACTCCACATAAGCATTTCCCAATACTGTGGTCACAAAATCAGCATTAATAGATAATGGATTTTTATTATTATCTTTTTTCTCCAAAATTATTTGATATTCGAATTCTTTACGATTTAATAAAGCATATATAACCTCAAGTGAAGTATACCCTTTTCCAACATAGAAATTTATAGTATCCATTAATGCATCTATATAAAAATGAAGATTTTGTACAATTAAATCTATGTATGGAAAGTGCGATCCGTCGTGAACAATCATATTTCTGTTTCTATAGATTCGCATTATTTGCCATTCTAACCTTTTTCGATGATTAGAAAGAACTTTCTTTAATTCGGATCTATTAGAAAATCTTTCAGAATAATGTTGAATTCTATATTGTAAAAGTGGATAATTTATTAATGCATTTACTAAATCTGTTTTATTCTGATCAAATTCAGGAAGTACTAACATTGCAACCATCTTTTCCACTTTTGTATTTCCCTTCGTAATATTCTCGAGTCGATTATCAAAATCAACACAGCAATGTTCTAAATCAAATATCAACTGTTCTATTAAAGATTTTATGTATGATGAATTTAAAACTGTTGTGAGTGTATTACTAATTTGTACTATTTTACTATAACTATAGTGCTTATCGATTTCAATAAGTACTTCCACAATAGTCCACAAATTAAGTAATTGATTGCTTACATTTCTTGATTCCATTGCAGAAGAATGTAAATTAATAGCATTGATCATTTTCCCGCCTATAACAGGAAAATTTTGTATCATTTTCCCTATGCGGGCATATGTTTGTTCCTCTGTTCTTGTACGCCCTCTTGATAATAAAGTAGCCGGCTTTGATAAATTATACTCTTTTCCTAACTCAATCTCCTTTACAATAGCTCTATTTGCATAATAAGCTTTACTTATATGACTATTATATTGCTTTAGTGATACGAACAAACTAATTAAAGAAGAGGCTTCAATCCGAGCACTTTCTGGATCCAAAGAATTAATCTCTATTTCCGCTACCCATCTGCAAGAATTTCCAAATAATTCCTGCTCATTTTCTGTTACAGTAATATTTTGAAAATGATCCAGTAATTTTTTTATATCGGCTCTTTTTATCGGCAAAACCACATTATATTTACATTCTTTAAATGAAAACATCTCCCAAAATAAATTTATTTCTTCTGATACATCCTTTATTTCGTTTTCACATGAATAATATCGTTCTTTTATTTGAGCATAGATATACTCTTGACTATATCCACGATTAATTAATTCCGTTAGTAGAAGTCTGCTTAAATTTGAAAGTCTTTCTGAATCTTTAATATTCAAAATCGTTTTTTGTAAAAGTTGCTCTATCTCGACCTTGAGGGTATTTAAATATTTATCTTCTATTTCCATATCATCTATTAGAAATAGCAAAGTTTTACGAATTATTTTCAATGAAATTTCGGATCCAGGATCTTTATTTAACTGTGCACAATCTCGGTTATATTCTCCCTTATCGTTTTTATTATAAAACAAGCTATAAAAATCTGTGCCATATAGCTTTCTTGCAACATAATCATTTTCAAACACACTTGACAATTCATCAAACATAGGACGCATATTTCCTTTATCGATAATGTCTGCTTCTATCTTTTCTATACTTGATAATATTTCAATACATAAAAAATGAAAATTTAACGTAGGAACCTTATATGAATCATGTCCATATGGAAATAGCATCTCTTCCATACTTTGAACAAAAAACAAAAATGGAGTTTCGATAGTATTATTTAACCAATTTTCAAAAGAATGTGCTTTCATAATAAGAACCCCTTTCTTAATTAAAGTTTGAAATCCTATTTTATCTCGGTCCCATGAATCTATCCCCATTCAAATGTATCATATGCTCTGGCATTTCAGCGATCCAGACCTCTGTCTCCCATGCAAGCTCTTCTGCAAACTTTTTATATGTCTTAAAGTCCAGAAATGCTGTTACAAAAATTTTTCCTGCTATAACATCTTTTGTCATTTCTGTTATTTCCAATATACGCTTCGGATCCATCGGACCGACCGATGTTACCGATTCTACAAAATAAATCCAGTCCTTATCTTCCCGGTACAGCACAACATCCGGCATCTTATCATGTAGTGTAATTTCAAATCCCAGATCTTTCAGTTTTTCGACATTCTTTACCAGATCTTTTTCTATTGTGTCTCCAACGTATAAGCATTCAGAATTTGGAGCAAATCTCGGTGCAAATTCCTCAATAATGGCTTTTTGCAGTTCATTGTGCTTACCTGTAGAAAATTTAAAGCTTTCACCATTTATATTTACCGGCATCATTGTCATTTTCTTTTTAGAAGCATACAGATCAATTAACTTCTCATGGTAACAAAGAAATCGCTTTATAGATTCCTTCCACTTTGGAGTTCCCATAGTTCTTAGTATTTGTACTGTTTCTTCCGTCAATCTGTACCGATAATTCGGGCTGTTGGTTGCTTTTCCATTATCCTCTATCAAAGCAGCGGTCCGAAATCTGTGCAGAGCTTGCTTTCTAAACGTTTCTCTACTGTTTTCCGCATAACTCATGTCATAAAATGTATTAACAAACTGAATAATATCATGAATACGAATCCACTCATTTGTTGCTTCACTCCATGACATATCTGGTTTTACTCTCGCCATTGCCAGTATCACGTAACAACATATATCCGCTTGCTGTGCCTTAGGCATACCTATTGTTTGCAGAAATTCCCTTGCTTCTTCTATCTTCTTATCCACAGTACCCCTCCAATATCAAATTGCAATTTTCTTCTGAATAGTCCCTACTTTTAAGCACTTTTCTTCCCATTTCCTGAATATCCTCTAAATCCGGCACAGGCATCGCATTGATCTCTGTTGAATTAACCTGTGTAGATCCGTTCAAAATGCGATAATATTCGTCATAAAGCGTTGAATTAAACAATACGTACAACCCATATACCAGACATTCCGACATTTCCGTTAATACACCATCCACAAAATTAATTTTATTCTGTGTACTTATCTTTTTATATTGCGGAAATCTTTTTGCCAGGTACACGCCACATTGTAACCTTCGAGGTTCTTCCTTTGCTGTAAATCGTTTCACGAACAGATAATTCTTGTTATCCTGCATCAATCCCTTTTGTTCTGTCACCACATATTCATGTTCTTTCTGTATTGGAAACTCTACCTTTCCCTGTTTTATATGTTGTGAATAAAATAAAGGAATCGCTCCTTCTTCTTCCTCGTCCCGCAGAATTTCACGATTACGGAAATCCACCGTTAACCCTGTTTTCATTTTTACTCCAATTGCAGGTAGCGTTTTATCAAATTTATGAAGTTTTCTCAAAACCTCTACTTCGTTTTCATCTGTCACAAGGTAAACATAATAATCCTCACCAGCTACAACCAAATCATACGGAACCGTCAATGAAGTAATTTCGCCAAAGTCACTATTTGATTGCGAAGATGTAATGGTAACGGTTTCTGGCGTTTTAACCGTTTTTCTCACCTTAATAATAATCGTTTCCTGCAATACACTCTCTTTGTCAAATACCTTACTACGACTAACAAAAAGATGTATATGTTCCAGTTTACCTACTGTCAGGAAATACTCTCTGAAGCGTTTAAAATATGCTCCGGATGTCCATGATCGAGGAATGATATATACCAATTCCCCCTCCTCGCATAAATTAAACAATCCCATAGAAGCAAAAATAAAATACAAATTCGGCGCCCCGTAGCATACTTCCGGCATTGCTGTTGCTTCTGGAGCATCTTTAGGGATTTTCATATATGGCGGATTACCAATTACAAAATCATATTTTTTAGGATTATCATTTCCGCCTATCATATGATTAAAATCAAGATACTGATTAAGGATATAATTGTCTTCGATTATATTAATGACTATCTTCTTTCCAGATTTTTCCTTGCAGTATTCCAAATTTCGCTTTAACAATGGTAATACGTTATTATCATTCTCATAACAGGTAAGCTCAATTTTCTGAACGGAATCTATCGTTTCCAATCTTTCAATGAAGGCACATGATAATATGCCTGAACCAGCTCCTGCATCAAGTACGCTTACCTTACTCTTCTTTTCATCAATATGATATAAACCTACCATAAAGCGGGCAGTCTCCATACTTGTAAAAAATTGTCCATACTTTTTACGCTCTTTTTTCGGCATACTCTCTATATATTCGTTTGTAAGCTCTATAATTCTTTCCAGCATATTCCACCTACCTACAAGCCTTTTGTTTTTTTCATTATACTATAATTCAGTCCCTTTTTCAATTCGCATTTGCAAACGTATGTTCTTAATTGTTTTACATTTTTTAAGAAGGGC
>UMEL01028358.1_pt1 | contig 9426 bp, 7 predicted proteins | sample 1964741 | NCBI WGS metagenome assembly UMEL01 (sample SAMEA4836019, study PRJEB28245) | human gut metagenome | biome: gut microbiome; material: fecal sample | place: Denmark | collected 2008
ACGAGCTTCTGGTTGTACCAGCCAATGTTTCATACGAGCCTCATCGCCCAACTTCCATCCATTATAGTTACCGGATAGATCTAGCGACCACTTTTTCGCCAAGCCAATCTCTACGCCCAAGTTGATCGTAGCAGTCGCATCATAGAGCAAGTTCGACTTCACCGCGAACTTCTGGCCGTAAACGCCTGTCGTAGCTACCAAGAGCAGGACTAGGAAAAGAATTCTCTTCATATCGAATATTTTTTCGTTTTTATTATACATACGTGAATGCCTTCACTTCGACGAGCTCGCATTCAACCGTTTAAGTAATAACTTACCAGGCTTAAACTTCACGCTTTTACGAGCTCTTATCATATAAGCCACTCCATTCCTAGGATTTCTGCCGATCCGTTCGGTTTGTTCCCAAGCGGAGAACGTCCCAAAGCCCAATAGCATCAAAGAACCATCACTTTCCAAAGCCTCTGTCGTAGTCTCTTCCCAAGCTTGAACAAAGCGCATCGCCTCCACTTGCGTAACCGACAATTTATCAGCCAATGTTTTCACGAGTTCTCTCCTATTCATCCCTTTCACTTTTAATTTGCATCACAAAAATAGATTATAACATTTCTTAGCACGATAGGTGTGAGTTTCAACTTTAAAGGGTAAACCTACCAACTATCCTTGATTGATAAGAACACCTATTCATTTCCGAGAAGGTGATAGGAACACCGACACTTTATAAAGACAGCAAGGGGCAGACTTGTGTAAGCCTGCCCCTTATCAGTCATACCATATCATCCACATCTAACACTTAATCTCTTCCTTGCGAATGAGATTCTCCAGATCGTTTATCTCCTCCAAGGAAAGCCCCGTACATTGGGCGATCACAGAGGGATCCAAGCCGATTCTCTTTAAGTTCCAAGCAGTACGTAAAGCGGTCAAGCGGCTACCTCTCACCTCACCTCTTGCTTCACCCCTCGCCTCAGCATTCTCCACCGCATATTCCATCGTAGCCTTCCAATCCCGGTAGATCTTCAGGTTCTCGTCGTAGATGGCACGCTCTTGCGGGGTGAGGGCACCCAAGTTCGCCACGTCCAGCAAACGGCGGAAGTGGGCCTCTTTCTCCTTCAATGGGGACATATCAAACAGGTTCATATTCTTCAATACATAAATTGTTTTTTCTAACGGAGTAACGCACTCCTCGTAACGCAAATCGAATCGTTCGAAAGAGATATAGATCTGTTTCAGCCGGATCCGCCCAAAAGTCTTACCTGTTTGCTCGTTTGCCAGAACCACGTCCGTTCGCCATGAAGGGAACTCGGGAAGGCTGAAGTTCAACAGGTAGATTCCATATACCGGGAGCAGGTCGTATTTCCACTCCGGGCCCTTCTCTCCTTGACGGGAGATCATACGACAAATATAGTAAAAACCGCGGCTGAAGAAGTAATTCTGAGGGCAATTCTGCATTTCCACGATGAATTTGGCACCGTCCGTATCCTCGCAAAGTAGGTCGAAGATCACGGTACGACCGTCCGACAACTCCGGGGAGATCTCCTTGTCCATATAAGTGAGGTCGGCCACCTCACGCTCTCCGTACAAAGTAGCATTGATGAAATCCATCATCACTTGCTTGTCTCCAAAGACGGCCTTGAAGCCGCTATCCAACATGATATTCACGTAATGTTCCATAGTTTGTATGGGTTTTAGTTGATTAATACTTGAAAACGTATCTATGTCGTAAAGGTAAGGACTATTTTCCGAATAAAAAATCTCGTCTAGATAAAATAAGCCATTCATATCTCTTTAGTATCAAAGATCAACCTGTTAGCCAAACGGACATTATCTGATCCTTTTGATCAATATAAGACGCATATCGTGGCATTCCCTTTTAACGAAAGCCACACAATAAAGACATGGAGCGCCGATTTATTCATGTTTTAGGATAAAAAAGGACGGTTTTCAACGTACATTAGGAGGCAAAAGCCTACACATACGGTGGCGTTGGGCATCGTAAGCGGTCGCTAATAGGGTTATAAGCGGTCGTGAATGGGCATTCTTGTACCGTTACACCCCAGTCGTAAGCCTGTTTTTCCCCTTTTCACCCTACTTGATATGAATTACGATGAATTAATTTAGCTAGAATGAAAGGGCATTTTTCAACATCTACGTATATGCTAAGCAATTACTGCTTTTTTCTTGCGTATTTGGAGGCAAGCCGTAGGTCGGGACGGAAAAAGGGATTCTCCGGGAGTTAAGAATACAAAGTGTCAGATTGATTTCTGTTAAATAGAGAGAGACGCAGCATGCTGCGTCTCTACAACTAGATATATATTAAAGTTTTCTGGATTTTAATTCTATTTGTAATTATCTTTTACACAACGGATATAACCTTTATTTTGATCACTCTTACCCACTAAAGATATATTTGCGTTTTCAAGCAATCTATAGCCATGCTGTCCGAAGCCGCTACCTTTAGCAATACCACTATATGAAGTACGAGCAAAAATTGTTTGCCCTTTTAAACCAGAAAACTTTCCTTTGCTATATTCTCCATAAGCACTTGCGTCAGTTCCAACCAGATAAATAATTGACAATTCCGCTTGATTCGGCATATGCCAACCAGACTCACCCATAATTTTCAAGCACGGATTTTTAATATTCGTTTTTCCTTGCCAAGTACTCAGTGTCTGATTATTACTCACATTGCCTCTAACAATACAAAAAGACTTATAGACCCTGTTTATATCATTATCACGTTCATTATGTGGATCCAATTCGCCCATAGAAGGAGCCGGCTTTAATGAATTTACATTCAAATAGTCAAACGTCACTGTAAGCGTTCCATAACTAGTAGAACCACCAGCAGTGGTAAGCGAAGTTATACTGAAAAGTGTTTCTGGCACCTCATTACCAATATTCTCTAAATTAGCTCTATCCTCTCCTTGTTTATTCAAATCGCGTACACAACGATAATTTCGGAGCTCTTTCAACGTATGTCCATATTTAGCATCATCACCAATTGTTATTCCTTCTTCCGCCCAAAATACTTCTTTTCCACTTTTATCACTTGGTATATAATGATATTTAGCGGGAATATTGGTCGTAAAACCTTCAGATACCCAATCTCCTATATTAAAAAGGGAAGATTCCTCAGGTAAAGACGAACGACCCAGCCATAATGAGATATATTGCCCGGAAGAAGCTAAATACCATTTTTTCTCCTTATTGCTTATCGAACCATCTCCATCCTCATCGCGATTTCTTTGTAAGCAAGCATAATACGCATTTTTATAACCGTCCTTCATCTGATTAGAGTTACTTTCCATTGAATAATCTAAAAACTCACTCCAGCCGTTACTATTAAATTTAGGTGGTAGATTTAAACGACCATAAGTAATATTCTTGCTTCCACTTGGATTACCTCCTGTATTTAATAAATCTGTCTCGTTTATAGTCTCAATCCCCCAAGCGTTATAATCTGTTCCTTTATTTAAATCGTATACCGTCTGGATTGAACGTTGTTTAATCACGAACGAGGCATCCGAAGTAAGAGTACTATTTCCCCCAGATGTCTGTTTCTGAGTTTTATCCATAATAAAGAATTCACGATCAAGTGTATTGACAAACTTTGGCCACTCTATAGTTTGATAATAATACTCATTCACAAAACAAACAAACTCGATAGATTCCTCACTTGTGGAAGCTAGAAGAGAATTTTCTCCCTTTATCCATTTATTCAACGCATCCAATAATTGTTCAGAGGTAAGTAAGCCCGGCTTGCCATCACCCGGGTATTTAAAGGTTTCGTCCGCAGGTACATCTTTAAGCGATTTAAAAGAAACCCAATTTTTTGATTCCTCCTTTAGTTGAGAGAATTCAGTTAATTGGAAATTAGTCAAAGGATCTTTTACATAAACTCTCAAATCGGATGTGTTAAAATCTGATTTACGAAACGTTATTTTTCTTGCCTCAAAATGAGCGTCTAACCGAATTGATCTTCCTTCTCCCGAAACCGTTACATCTCCTTCTTGCCGCCAAACATTATTATCGGTAGCTGTAACTTCCGTTTTTATACTTTCAACCCCTTCTATCCGAATATTATACGTATAATTCATATTACGCTTTGTTGAAAAATCTTTATGATCAACGTTAGCGCCACTCCCCGCTCCTAAACCTAAATGAACACAATATACAACTTCCGCACTCGTCTCTTTTCCGTCTGCATCTTTTGCGTAGTAAGAACCTTTCAATAATACATATGTAGCAGGTTTATCGACATATGTAAACTTTCTTTCTTTGGGGGTTGAATTTCTTAAAGAACCTTCTGCCAACTTTTCACGATCATCCGCAGAATTACAGCCTTCTTTTCCTACAGCTATATTTTCAGGCATATAAAAAGTAAAAAAACCTTCATCTTTTGATATTGTCAGTTCCGGAGTCGAATAAGAAGTAATATTTTGGGGGGTAGAATCTTCCCATACATTTACCTTTTTAGGAACCTCACAAACTTGGTAACTTTTCAATTTAAATTCCCGGCCATCTGCCACAGTAATTTTAAAACTTACCTTAGCCGCTACTCGCTTTAAATTAATTTGGCCCTCTTCATCCAAGGTTCCGTCCGGTTTAACCGTGCAATAATCTTGTAAATTTGCCTTATTCTTCCATAACCCACTTACCAATGAGGTCGTATTCGTAAATTGGACCGCTTGGTCTCCTCCAACTTCCGCTAAAAGGGAAATCAATTCAGATTTTGAAGGATGAGTTGTCAACCACGCATCTAATTTTTCCGAAAGTCCCGGAAACATATCATAATTCACATTTCCTATCGCAAAAATCTGTTGTTCACCGGACAAGGTAGAAAAAGATATGGGAGATCCGGAAAGTTCCGTATACTTTTGAGCGGCTACAAACTCATCATTATCTTTTTTAAAGGAAAACACATATAAGTCAGTAACACCACTATCAGAAAAAGCCTTTGTCTCAACCTTACCGCTAATAGGAATCGCCACAGATAACTTCACCACCGTAGGGATACCTTCTTCCACTTCTGTTCTTTGAGCCAGATACTCTTCATTTGTACAAGCGCTTAGGATCAATACTCCTAGTAAAAACATAATATATCGTTTCATCATCTTGATTTTTTTAACCATTAGACATACTTTCGACTTATTCAAAAGGGTCAAGAGTGACATTCTTGTTTCCAACCTTTTCTAAAACCCATTCTATTTCCGTAGAAGGTTCATATAGACCTTTTATCTCATAATAGTTGCCCTTTATAAACTTATTGGCAGGAAAAGAAAAACTCCTTGCCTTTGAGCCGCTTTGTTGCACGCTCAATGTAATCTCATAAGCCATATCAAGAGTTTCATACGTATAAAATATAGTCGACTTATCTTGCGAAGGATAAGTCAATGCCTCGAAAGCTCCATTTTCCACAGAAGAGGTACTAAAAATAGCGACTTGCGAACTAGCATTTAAGCCTTCCACATTTGTTAATGAGAATTTATCGTTAATCAAGTCATTACTATTCTTATTATAGATCCCTACATATTTTATTTTAGCGCTAAGCTGAATCAATGAGACTTTTATAGCTTCATTAGTCCCGTTATATTTTAAAGTAGCGTCCGCTTTTCCTATTTTCACCAACCGAGATGGTTGAAAAGAGGTTGTTTGTATTGTTTTTGAGGTATAATCAGCATAGGTAGCACAGTCGTTAAATAATGAATTATTCGCATTTGCCACAACTAATACCGACACCGCTTTATCATCCTTGCCAAATGTACGCACACCAAACAAGCTTAATTCATAACCCGATAGATTATCGATAGCTTTCATTTCTCCCATATTCGCAAAATCCTGAAAATGGATACGATTTCCATCCGTGTCAAAAACAGCCACATGACAATTCTGAATCGTGATTTCCTCTGTAGTGGCATATTTGTAATTAGGAGCCGAAGCCTTCGTCTGTATATCCCCCATCAATAAAACTAAAGACATATCTAAAGTCTGAGAATCTATCGGTTCTTCGGAAGAGCAGGCAGATAATCCACCCAATAAGCCCAACGTCAACATAAATAAAATTACTTTCAATCTCATAGCTCAATATTTTTATTTATTACCCTATTATTTAGAATGTAAACTCAAATTCATGATCCTTATCAAAAATCCAATCCTGTGTCACACATTGCACCGTAACATCAACAGCAGCATTCCTAAGCGTCACCTCCAACTTATACAGATAACCAGCCCATACAGCTATACTAGGATCAGAAGTCTCATTTAAACGGGATTTTATCGGGAAACTACAACTTCCTGTTTCTCCATTATTATATACATAATCAATCTTCAATGTTGTTGGCTGAGTAATTGAGGTGTTTTCATAGCTATACAAACGTTCTGTAAAGTTGTCATCAACAGATTGCTCTCTGTATAATTGCTCACCAGAAGAAACCTCACCCGCTACTTTACCTATAGCCTTACAATTCTCTAAAGACAAACGAGTGATTGCCACATCGTCATACGCACTCCCATCAGATTTTAGAATCTGAAACCGCTGCAACACGATAGCTGCCGTACGCTGGATAAGTTTTATCTCGACAGGGGTATGAGCAGGCTGATCCAAATTCAGAATCTTCTCGGATATGTTCACGTAGACACCTCCTTTACCATCTGGATAGGTTCCATCTCCCTTTGCTATGTCAGTTTCCCCTACTTTTACAAAAGCATTAGGAGTCTCAACCAAGGTCTTACCCTTTAAATCCGCATAAGAAATCTGGCTAGCTGAAGCTAAGCCATATTTGGATACGGACGCTGCCGCATTTGCGATTACCACGATCTTGAGATCCGTACGCTCTGATTTGTCTTTTGGGATCTTAAAGATTAAGGATTCGCTTATCGATCCGTTCGAGGAATAATAAGAAGTTAAAAAGTCCCCTACTTTCTCAGTATTGGAATCATACTTAAAGATAGCGATGTAACAATCAGAAACAGATCTCTCATCCTTCGTCATATTCTCCTCCGCTCCGTCAGTTGGCCCAGTAAGTTCAGAGCTTTTCGTAGTAACATTCGAATTCCCTACAAGGAGAGAGAGATCTAATGAGGCATAAAGCTCTGTGGCATCGATACCTGCAGGTCCTTTCGTATCCACACCACTCAAGATATCGTCTTCCATGGAGCAAGACACTCCGATACAAAGGAAGCATAATAATGCTAGTATATTCTTTATTTTCATAATGGATTGAATTTTTCTCTTGTTTTACGCTAGCAAAATTAGAGGAATCCATTATTCGGCACGATAGGCGTAACTTTCAACTTTAAGGGGTAAAACTAGCATATTGGAAGTAGCGTTTTAAGGGTGTGGTTAAAGCTATCTTAGGCGATAGGGATACCTATGCAGGGTGCAAATCCATCCATCATAGGACAAAAAAACGGAGTCCGGAAATTCCGAACCCCGCCTTTCGCTGTTTATTTAAATATAAAAGAGCCTATTCAATTCACATCATCCTCTGTTTGCGTGATGACTTTCCAAGGCTCAACCTTAATACTGAAACTGATGCAAGCATTTAACTCACTTGTGTCAGGGTCTTTAGAGCCTTCACCGGTTATCGTAGCATATATCTTATAGATAGTATTACGTTGTACACCGATAACACCACTTGTCGCATCTTGTTTAATCGGTATACGGTAGTAACGATCTCTTTTAACCACATCATTACCGAGTCCTTCCGTTTTTCCATTTGGATACCAATTGCCTCGAAGAATTAACATGGTCTGTATTTCCCCAGACGGAGAATTATCTACATTCAGATCATCTGAAGGCATCGATTTATCCCCCTTCATTTCAAACACATAAAATTGGGGCATCTCTTTATGAGCTTCATCCCCATTAACTGTTTTATCATCAAACAAGAACCAACTTTTACCATTATAATTTATGGAACCATCCTCATTCATATTTGAGGCATGATCATGACCCGTCATTGCGATATCTATCCCCTTATCCATTTGCTTATGCAAAGCCTTTACATCTGTAGTACCAGCTACTAAAAAGTAATCATCTCGGTGATAACTACAACCATGAGAATAAGCGGTAGCATTGTCCAAACTATACGGTTGTGCATCTGCATAGATAAGGGAAGTATTGCTAGCGTTGGCGATATATACATCTGTCAACTCAAATGACGCGTTAGCATAATTGTTCCTGAAGTCGCAATCAATAGCTTGAAGTTGGACACGGGCTACATGGCGGGTTAATGGGATTTTATCTTCATCTGGAATATTTGCCGGATCATAAGAGGAAGTTTTTTCACTCCATTCTCCTTCATCTTTTTTCTCAATCTCCTTATGCGCTGAACCTGCTGTCGCATTGTTTGTATATATAATAGAAGGGGTCGTAGATCCTTTCACCCAATTATCATACTTTGTTCCAGCAAGCAATTCATGCCCAGCTCCACCAATCGTAACTATCTGACTGAACATCGGTACATATGTTTGCGTACCACCCGGTACCGGATGCACTTGCGTAAAATCAACAAAACTTTCAAGTTTGGCAGCTTTCACGTCTCCCAATTCAGAAGGAGGGGTAGCAAGTTTCGTATTCGCTAAAAAGATCACCTTCAATTGTGTATCAGAAAGTTCACCAGCCGTCGTAGCCTTTACCTTAACAACAATATCTTCAATGGTCTTTACGGAGTTAGTGCCATCCGAAGTCACCGTCTTCATTGCGGCGAATTTATATGCCTCCTCATTTTCCCCATTGTCCACATAAAACAAATAGGCGGTTAGTTCATTTATAAATTGCTCTTTATCACTGCCATTTTCTCCTGCATCAGCCGCTTTTGTCTGTATCCCATCCAAAGCCGTAGCGGTAAGAGAGACATTCGCGTCTATCATCTGATAGTTCTCTTCCGGTATCTCGATACCATTCGAGCTATCGTCCGAGCAGGAGGCGAAAGCGCATGCGGCGAAGGAGGCTAATAATAAATGTCTTAGTTTCATATCCTTATGTTTTTTCTTGTTTATACTAAATTTCATTCCCTATGATTCCATAATTTAGTCTATTACCGGACGTTGTACCACCGGGCCCCAGCCTACTACCTGTACAGCGATATTCAGGTTCGTATCTACCTCTGGTTCCGGATCTGGATCTGGAGTTGGATCAGGAGTTACTGGAATATTGTCGAAACTTTCACCGTCAAAATAAATACGGAGACGGTAAACGTAGTTGCGACGGATGAAATTATGATCATAGCCGTTCTGCAAGCCACCCGCATTGATCACCGCCGTGAAGATTTTCGTATGGTCCTGATAACTGGAATTCCCCAGTAAGGTAGCTTTTACGGCGATCATCGTGTAATCGTCGCTTTTCATATTTTCCATTACATAATGAACGAATGGCATATTGGATAACCTGTTGGCGGAATTAATTTAGTGCATACTTAATTCTGC
>UMEL01028791.1_pt1 | contig 9379 bp, 6 predicted proteins | sample 1964741 | NCBI WGS metagenome assembly UMEL01 (sample SAMEA4836019, study PRJEB28245) | human gut metagenome | biome: gut microbiome; material: fecal sample | place: Denmark | collected 2008
GCAAAATAAACAGCTTCCATTAGTTGAAGATAAACAAGAAGAAATAGTAATAAGTTCTAATTTAGTAAAAGATTTATTATTAGATTTATCAATGAAAGTAGAGGAAAAAGAAAAAGAACTTACAAATAAAGAAAAATTAAAATTAAAAAAACTTTTAGAAGAGATAGAAATGATATTAAGTAAATAAAAAAAATCGTGTTGCTGGCAACAACACGATACAAAAAGAATGATATCTTCTAGCAAAGTTATTATATCATTCTTTAAAGAAAAATACAAGGGAGTGATATTATGAAATTATCAGAATTTAAAATTTTTACAAAAAATTTAGCAATTTTTATGAAGTTAGGGAAGAATAATTTAGAGTCAGAAATTATATTGTTAAATATGAAAGCTTCGGAATTACAAGAGATATTACAAAAATAAAGGAGTAATATAGAATGGGAAACTTATTAAATAGGTTATTAATTATGCTGAATGATAATGATTTATATTCAACTAATTATCATATTGCAATGACTTTATTAATGAATTTTTATACATTAAAAGATTTATCAATTGGAGAAGTTGCAAAACTTTGTAATGTTTCAAAGTCGACAATTTCTAAATTTATAAGAACTTTAAATTTTGAAGATTATTCAGATTTTAGAGCTTCAGCTTTTTTTCAAGAAAATAGATATGGTTTTTTATTAAATTATAATCAGAATATAGCAGAATATATAGATAAAAATGGCTATAATACTTATTTAGAAAATGTTCAAAAAGATATAAATACTTTACAGTCAGAACATAATGAAATGAAGATAAAGGAATTAGCTAATGATTTAATAAAGTATAAAAAAATAGCAGCATTTGGACTTCTTTTTTCAGAAATAGGAGCATTGGATTTACAGATGAAGTTAGCATATAATGGCAAATTTATCGTAACTAATTTAGATGATGTTAAACAAGATACATTTATACGTCAAGCTGATGAAAATACATTAATTATAATTTATTCAAATTCAGGATCATATTTGGAAAGATATCAATTATCAGAATTTCAGGAAGAGAAGGATTACTCGAAAATAAAAGCTAAAATAATTTTAATAACTGGTAATGGAGATAAAGCAAATAGTTTGAAAGTAGATAATTGTATAAGTTTTCAACATAATTCAGAGATACAAACTCACTCAGTCATTTATCCACTTATAAATGATAAGATTGTAAATGAATATAGAAAGTTAAAAAAATAAAGAAAAGGAGAATTTAAAACGTTTTAAATTCTCCTTTTTGATTTAAATATAAAATAAGTTTCCAAAAAGCGAACTTTTTATTTAAACTGAAAAAATATGTTATTATGTTTTTAAAGAAATATTTGGGAGGTTATAGTTATGACAAAAAAATCATATGATTCTTTAGCAAGAGAAATAATTTCTCTAGTAGGTAGTAAAGAGAATATAATTAATTTAACTCATTGTGTTACAAGATTAAGATTTAAATTAAAATCTGAAGAAAAAGCTCAAGAGGATAAAATCAAGAAAATAAAAGGGGTAATATCAGTAGTTAAAGGAAATGGACAATTTCAAATTGTTGTAGGAAGTATTGTTGAAGATTTATACGATACAATACAAGCTATTATAGGATTAGATGTCAAAGAAAATAAAGAAGAAGTTGAAGAGAAAAAAAGTGGAACAATATTGACTAGAACTCTTAATATGATGTCAGCAATATTGAATCCAATAGTAATAGCTCTTGCTGGAGCTGGAATGATAAAGGCATTGTTAGTTGTTCTAACAACAACATTAGGAATTTTAGATACAACTGGAAGTACATATAAAATTTTATCTGCGGCAGGGAATAGTGTTTTCTATTTTTTACCATTATTTTTAGCATTTTCATCAGCAAAAGCTTTTAGATGTAATCCATATGTTTCTTTAGCAATAGTTGCAACTTTAATGGAACCAAATTTTGTTAAATTAATGACAAAACCAGGAGATATTACCTCTTTTTTAGGAATACCTGTAGTTTTGATGGGATATTCTGGTAGTTTAGTTCCAGCAATAATTTCAATATTAGTTTATTCTAAATTAGAAAAAATATTAAAAAAGATAATACCTAAAAGTATAGAATTATTTGCATTATCGTTTGTTGCTCTATTAATAATGGTACCATTAACTATTATTGTAATAGGACCTATAGGAGTACAATTAGCTGATACTGTAGGAAATTTAGTAAATTATTTAAGTGAAAAAAATGGAATGATAACAGGAGCGGTTATAGGAGCTGGATGGACATTTTTAGTAATGTTAGGGGTTCAATGGGGAGTAGTTCCTATAATGATTAATAATATTTCTACTTATGGTTATGATGTAATTCGTCCTATGGTAGCAGCAGCAACATTTGCTAGTGCAGGGGCAGCTTTTGGAGTTTTTCTAAAAGCTAAAAATAAAGAGAATAAAGCATATGCCTTATCAGCAACAATTCCAGCATTATTAGGTGGAGTAACAGAACCGATTGTATATGGAATATCTTTAAAGTATAAAAAGCCATTTATAGCACAGATAATAGGAGGAGCTATTGCTGGTGGATTTATGGGAATGATGAAAACCAAAGCTATGGTATATGTTTTTCCAGCATTGACAACTTTACCAGCTTTTTTAGGAAGTACATTTAAATATTATATTATCGGTATATCTTTGGCATTTTTTATTACTGCAATACTGACATTTTTATTAGGAATTGATGAAGAAAAAGATGAGCCAAAAGAAGAGAAAATGGAAAATAAATTAAAAGTGAAAACAGAAATAAATGAAGGAATATTTATAAATTCATGTATAGATGGAGAAGCTATTGAATTAAGTAAGGTAAAAGATGAAGCATTTTCATCAGGATTTATGGGAAAAGGAATAGGAATAATACCGAATTCAGGATATTTATACGCACCAGCAGATGGAGAAATATCAACTGTTTTTATAACAAAACATGCTGTTGGAATGGTTACTGATGAAGGAGTAGAAATATTAATGCACATTGGAATAAATACAGTTGAATTAGAAGGAAAAGGATTTAAGCAAATAGTCAAAGATGGCCAAAGAGTAAAAAAGGGTGATATTTTAATTGAATTTGATATTGATTTAATAAAAGATAAAAACTATGATACAACTACAATAATGATTATATCAAATACAGAAGAATATTCAGATATAGAAGTTTTAAATTTAGGAAATGTTAATAAAGATACTGAGGTATTAGAAATAAGGGGGTAATTATGAATAAAAATAAATTTCCAGAAAATTTTCTATGGGGAGGAGCAACTGCTGCCAATCAATGTGAAGGGGCTTGGAATATTGATGGAAAAGGAATATCAATAGCAGACTGTACTCGTCTTAAAAAGAATGTAAATAAAAAAGATTATAAAGCTTTACATGGAATTACAAGCGAAGATATAAAAAGAGCTATGGAAACAGAAGATACAGTAGAGTATCCTAAAAGACATGGAATAGATTTTTATCATCATTATAAAGAAGATTTAGATTTATTTCAAGAAATGGGATTTAAGACATTAAGAGTATCTATACAATGGACTAGAATATATCCAACTGGAATAGAAAATACTCCAAATGAAATAGGATTAAAATTTTATGAAAACTTATTTAAAGAAATGAAAAAAAGAAATATAGAGCCTTTAGTAACTTTACATCATTATGAATTACCACTATATATTTGTAATAATTATCAAGGATGGTATCAACGTGAAGTAATTGATTTATTTCTGAAATTTTGTAAAACAGTTTTCAATAGATATAAAGGTTTAGTTAAATATTGGTTGACTTTTAATGAAATAGATAGTGTATTTAGACATCCGTTTACTACCTTAGGAATGGTTCCTGATAGATTTCCAGAAGAAAAATTTGAAGAAGTTGTATATCAGTCACTTCATCATCAATTTGTTGCTAGTGCTTTAGCAACTAAATGTTTACGTGAGATAATTCCAGGAGCTCAAATGGGATGTATGATAACAAAAACATTATCATATCCAGAAAATTGTCATCCAGAAAATGTTCTTTTAGCTTTAAAAGATAATAGGAAAAATCACTTTTATTCAGATGTACAAGTAAGAGGAGAGTACCCACAACATATTTTAAACGAGTGGAAAAGAAAAGGTATCAATATAGTTTTTGAAAAAGAAGATATTAAAATTTTAAAAGAAAATACAGTTGATTTTGTATCTTTCAGCTATTATATGAGCAAAATATCAAGTATTAACGAAGAAGGAAAAGAAAGAGTTAGTGGAAATATAAGTAGTAGTGTTAAAAATCCATTTTTAGCAATAACTGAATGGGATTGGCAAATTGATCCGGTTGGATTAACAACATCATTGATTGAATTATATGATAGATATGAAAAACCATTATTTATTGTTGAAAATGGTTTAGGATATAATGATAATATTGAAGCAGATGGAACTATTAGAGATGATTACCGTATTCAATATTTTAAAGAACATATTTGTGCTATTGCTGAAGCTATAGAAGAAGGAGTAGAAGTTATGGGATATACTCCTTGGGGATGTATAGATTTAGTAAGTATGTCAACTTGTCAAATGAGTAAACGTTATGGATTTATATATGTTGACTTGGATGATGAAGGAAGAGGAACTTATAAAAGAATTAAAAAGAAATCTTTTGATTGGTATAAAGAAGTTATTGAATCAAATGGAAAAAATTTATAAAATTAGGTAATAATAAAGAAAAGCTAAAGTGAGTATTTACTTTAGCTTTTTTCTATAATACGACACGCGTGTCGTAATTACTAAAAAACTAATTTTTTAGTAATTAATATATAAAATTAAAAAAATATGTTAAAATAGTTTAGGAAGTAATAATTAGATTAATAGATATAAAAGGAGCTAAAAGATGGGAGAAGAAAAAAATTTACAAATTAATGAAAAAAGTTTATTATCTCAAAATAATAGTATAATGGAAAACTATAAATTTACAGAGGATAAGGAATTGAATGACTTTTTGAATATAAAATTAGCTCAATTTACTGTTTTTAAAAGAAAAACTGAAATTTTATTGGGAGCTTTTTTTACAGAGATATTTGAAAAATTAAGTAGTGGAAAAAGGAGTAATCAATATAATAGTATTTATAAAAATTTTCTTGAAAAAATAAATATGAATCAAAGAACTGCTTTAAGATTAAGAAAACGTTATGCATTATATAATGAGGTTTCATTAGATTTAAGAGAGATAATAGCTAATATGAGTGTATTAGAGATAGAATTATTATCTACAAATAAAGAATTGTTTGAAAAATTTAAAGAAGGGAAAATAGATCAAAACGAAATAAAAGTATTGATTGAAAGTAAAAAAACTTTAAAAGTAGAGAAACTGGAAGGTCTTTCTTTTTTTGGTGAGAATTTAGATGATCAATTTCTAAATATGGCAAGTGATTTACAAGCTTTTTATGATAAAGAGAATAAGACAGAGGAAGATAATAAAAAGTTAGAAAAAATAGGAGAGTATTTAATAAAAGTAAAACATTTATTGGATGCTGAAGCTAGATAGAGTAGAAATTACTTTGAAAAGGATCGTATAGTTATTTATAATATTTTATTTTTATTTTGTTAAATAGTATTAATAATCTTGAAATGTCAAAATATAATTTATAAAAAATGAAAAGTTATTGATAATACAAAAATATTGTGATAAGATTATTTCAAATTAAAGCAAAAGAGGAAAGAAAATGTTAAAGACAACATTATTAAGGAACAGGAAATATAATACAACTATATATAATTTCTTTTGTAATGAGTCTGTTAATGTTTTTTGTGATTCTTCCAAAGGAGATATTTTTTAGTATCTAGATGTATAATATTTCTAATAAATTTTAGAAGATGGTATACTTAGTATTGAAAAGTATTAAGATATAGAGTCATATATTTTTTGTTATCAACAGATTAACATTCAAAAGATGTTAGTCTGTTTTTTTTATATAAAGAAAACCACTTCCTAAGCGAGTGGTTCAAAAAGATCGGAAGGCTATGCATAGACAAAAAAATCTCCTTTGATATAATAAAATTAGATTTGCCGACCAATTAAATTAATCCAAAGGAGGACATCTAAAATGGATAATAATAGTTTAGAATTGTAAATATCATATTGTACACCTAAATATAGAAAACAAGTAATATATGGAAAAATAAAGAAAGATATAGGTAAAATATTAAGGAATTTGAGCGAATACAAGGGAGTAGAAATAATAGAAGCAAATGCTTGTAAAGATCACTACATATGTTAGTAAGTATACCACCTAAATTAAGTGTATCAAGTTTTATGGGTTATTTAAAAAGTTTATTGATGATATTTGATAAATATACGAATCTAAAATATAAGTATGGGAATAGACAATTTTGGTGTAGAGGATATTATGTAGATACAGTTATCTCTTATTTTTTTGTTGACTATATTTGGTAAAACTTATATACTACTACTAACAAATAAAATATAGGGGAGTAAGTATGGATTTAAGCAAAATTGAAATCAATTTAGATTTAGTTAAAGCTGAACATATTTTTGAAGAAATAGAAGAAAATAAAACTGAGTTAATTAACAATGAGGTTAATGAAAAATACATTTCAAAGCATAATTATTATTTAACAAAGTTAAAAAATAATAAAGAAAAAAAGGATAGTAAAAATAAACTCATCCAACAGAAAAACGAAGAACTAAAACAATCCAAGAAATTCTTAAAATCAGAAAGTAAAAAGTTAAGAGAAGAGTGGGAACTTTCTAGAGATAGATCAATAGAAGAAAGAAAAAAGCTTATTGAACTGGAAAAGGATGCTTCGAATAATAAAGTAAAAGAGCTTACAGACTGGTATAATAAACAAAGTATTATTTCTAAAATTATTCTATTTTTCCAAAAGTATAATCTAGCTGAAGAAAAAGCTAAAGTTAAAAGTGAGCATGATAAAGTTATTTCCAATTTAGAAGAAAAATGTAGGTTAGAGATATCTTTGAGTAAAGAAAAGTATGATAAGAATATTAATAAATTAATTTCTGATACTGAAAAAAGAGAGAAAAAATTAAATGAAGAAATACTTACTTTGAGTAATGAAATCAGACAACATAAGTATAATATATATAGGTTTAAAACTAATATAAAATATATAGAAACTAATGATATATTAATTATTGATGACCTATATAATAAAGTAAACGATATTTGTACTTATAAAAAATATCCATTAAAAAAACTTGTTAGTGAGCTAGAGTTCTTTTCTGAACAAGTTCTTTCAAAATACTCTCACAATGTTGCAGTAATTATGCACGATGAATTTCACAGTTTAAAAAAATACATAGATGAGAGAACAATGTTTTTACCTGATACTAAAAATAACTTTATAGATAACGAAATCAAAAGAACTGAAGATCTTTTATCGGATATTGATGGAAAATCTTTAGATAAACAACAGCGTACTGCTGTTGTTACTGACGAAGATAACATCTTAGTTGTTGCAGGAGCTGGTTCTGGTAAAACGTTAACTATATCTGCTAAAGTAAAATACCTAGTAGAAGAATTAGGGATAAATCCTAAAGATATACTTTTAATAACTTTTACCAAAAAGGCAGCAGAAGAAATGGAAGTGCGTATTAAAGAAAAGCTTGGAATAGACATAAAGGTTAAAACATTCCACGCTTTAGGATATGAAGTTTTAGCTAATTTTGAAAATAGAAAAGCTGACATTTATCCTGGGCCAGAAGCATTTATTAAGCATTTTAAAAAGGAAGTTGAACTAAAAGATGAAGGGTTTGCAATGATGCTTTTTGAATATTTATCTTTATACATGTATCCTTATGTAGATCCTGAAAACTTCTCATCATTAGGGGACTTTTATAAGAGAAATAAATTAACTGGCATGGAAGCTATTAAAAATAAAATAGATAATATAGCTAAAAGAAATGATAACACTATCTTAAATGTATTATTAGATAGTTTATCTCATACTCTTGAGCTTTTAAGTAATAATATTACACCTTTAAAGAAAAGAAAAGCCATTGATAATTTAGCAGATATAGCTACAAATTTATTAAAAAAGGTTGAAGTTAAAGATTCAAACGAAGAAATAATAAAAGTTTTGAATGAATTTATTAATCAATGTGAAAATATTAGAGAAGAAGATTTAACAGCTATTCAAGAAATGATAACTGAAATGGTATCATCACTAGATAAAAAGAAGCGTTCAATAAAAAGAGAACAAATGAAAAGTATAGAGGAAGTAGTAATTGCTAACTTCTTATTTGTTAACGGTATTGAATACCAGTATGAGCCAGAATATAAGTATGCTACTGCAAGTAAAAGTTATAGACAATATAAACCAGATTTTTATCTTCCAGAATATGATATTTACATAGAGCATTTTGGAATAAATGAAAATGGAAGATGTCCTCAATATTCTAGAATAGAAGAAATGAGATACCTACAAGGAATAAATTGGAAACGTGATATTCATAAAGAAAATGGAACAATCATGGAGGAAACATATTCTTTTGAACATAAAAGAGGCTTGTTAATTGATAAGCTTAAAAAAATATTAGAAAAATATAATATCCCATTAAAACCAATGACAAAAGAGGAAATCTTAGAAAGTATTATAACTCTTAGTGATACTGATACAATACTGGATTTCTATAAGCTGTTAAACACATTCTTGAACTTATTTAAGGCTTCAAACTATAATGAAACGTATATTAGTGTTTTTAGAAATAGGGCATATGCAAAAGAAAACGAATACTTAAAAAATAAGCATCTACTTTTCTTAGATATTTTTGAAAGATATTATCTTGAATATCAAAAAATGCTAGTTGAAAATAATCAAATCGATTTTAACGATATGATTAATAAAGCAACTGGATACCTTCAAAATAATAACTTACCTAAAGAATATAGCTTTAAGTATATTATTATAGACGAGTTCCAGGATATATCAGTTGCAAGATATAACTTGATAAAAATTATTAAAGATTTAGCAGGTTCAAAAGTGATGGCTGTGGGAGATGACTGGCAATCTATCTATAAATTTGCTGGAAGTGAAATATCTTTATTTACAGATTTTAAATCTTATTTTGGAGATACTGAAATACTAAAAATAGAAAAAACTTATAGAAACTCTCAAGAGTTAATAGATATTGCTGGTAAGTTTGTGATGCAAAATCCAGAACAATTTAAGAAAAATTTAACTTCAGATAAAAGAAAAGATCAAGTGGTTCAATTAGTAGCGTATAATAGTTTTAATATGTCTGACGATCTCGATGCAGATTCTAATTCTTTGGTTCGTAAAATTATTGAAATTTTAGAAAGTTTTGGAAAAGAAACAAAGAAAGTGGCATTACTA
>UMEL01003549.1_pt1 | contig 9366 bp, 9 predicted proteins | sample 1964741 | NCBI WGS metagenome assembly UMEL01 (sample SAMEA4836019, study PRJEB28245) | human gut metagenome | biome: gut microbiome; material: fecal sample | place: Denmark | collected 2008
AGATAGATGATAGATTTGTTGAAGAGGTTGAAAAACAAGCTATAAATAGAGATTTACCTAATAAGAAAACTTTCAAAATAGTTTACTCTCCATTACATGGAACAGGAAGAGTTGCAGTTCAAAGAGTTTTAAAAGAGATGGGATTTGAGTCTGTGTACACAGTAGCTGAACAAGAGATGCCAGATGGAATGTTTCCAACTTGCTCATATGCAAACCCAGAGGATAAATCAGTATTTAAGTTGAGTACAGAACTAGCTGATAAGATAGGAGCTACTATATGTTTAGCTAATGACCCAGATGCAGATAGAACAGGAATAGCTATAAAAGATGACAATGGAAATTGGTATTATCCTAATGGAAATCAATTAGGAATACTTCTTATGAACTATCTACTAGAGATGAATAAAAATATACCAGCAAATGGAGCGGTTATCTCTACAATAGTTTCAACACCAATGTTAGATGTTATAGCTGAAGATAAAAAAGTTAAAATATTCAGAACATTGACAGGATTTAAATATATTGGAGAAAAAATAAGACAGTTTGAAAATAAAGAGCTAGATGGAACATATCTATTTGGATTTGAGGAGTCTATAGGATATCTAGTAGGAACACATGTAAGAGACAAAGATGCTGTTGTAGCTTCTTTATTAATAGCAGAGATGGCTTGTTATTATGATAGTATTGGCTCTACACTATACAAAGAGTTAAACAAACTATATGAAAAATATGGTTGGTATAAGGAAGAAACAGTTTCTGTAACAAAAACAGGAAAATCTGGACTAGAAGAGATTGGAAAAATCATGGAAAATATGAGAAATAGAGAACATGATATGATATGCGGTAAAAAAGTTGTTATCTGTAGAGATTATAAATTACAAGTTGAGAAAAATTGTGTAACAGGTGAAGTAAAGAAAATAGATTTACCAAAATCAGATGTAATTCAATTTGTATTAGAGGATAAAACTTATATAACAGTTAGACCATCTGGAACAGAGCCAAAAATTAAGTACTACTTATGTGTAGTAGATTCAACTAATGAGAAAGCTGATGAAAAACTAGCTTATGTGAAATCAGAATTTTTAAAATATGTAGATACATTATAAAATAATAAAATTAATATGGAAGGCAATTTTATATTGCCTTCTATTATTTAAAGTAGGAGGAAAAATGTTAGATGGAGTGTATATCCATATTCCTTTTTGTATGAGTATTTGTAATTACTGTGATTTTTTATCATTTCTTTCAAAAAAGGAAGAGAGAAAAAAGTATACAGATTATTTAGTGAAGGAATTGGAATTATATCCAAAATATAAGTATGATACAGTTTACTTTGGGGGAGGAACACCATCTATAATGGATAGTGAGGATATTGAAAAAGTACTGGATAGATTAGATATAAAAGATAATACTGAAGTGACCTTAGAGGTAAATCCTAAAACTGTAGATTTAATTAAACTACAGGAATTGAAGAAAGCTGGAATAAATAGATTGAGTATTGGAATTCAAACTTTTGATGATGAGATGTTAAAGACTTTGGGAAGAAAGCATAGTTCTCAAGAGGGAATAGAGACTTATTTACAAGCAAGAAAAGCTGGTTTTGAAAATATCAGTTTAGACTTGATGTTTTCTCTTCCAAATCAGAGTTTTGAGGCAGTAAAAAAGGATTTAGAAAAGCTACTAGAGTTAAGACCGGAGCATTTTTCTATCTACTCACTTATCTGGGAAGAGGGAACACCATTTTTTAAGAAGTTAGAAGAGGGAGTATACCAAGAAACAGATAATGAATTAGAGGCACAAATGTTTGAGTATATAATTGATAGAGCAACAGAGGCTGGATATATTCATTATGAAATTTCAAATTTTTGTCTTCCAGGTAAGGAGGCTAGGCATAACTCAAAATATTGGGAAAATAAGGAGTATTTGGGAGTAGGACTGGGAGCTTCTGGATATATAGATGGGAAAAGGTATAAAAATCAGGTGCAATTTTCCAAATATTATGATAATATAGATAGAGGAGTATTTCCTATTTTTGAAGAAGAGATAGTAGATTTAGAGTCTAAAGAAGAGTATAGATATATGTTAGGCCTAAGACTTTTAAAAAAAGGAGTTATTCCAAGTGAAAAATATTTAGAAAAGTGTATCTCGTTGGAGAAAAGAGGATTTTTACAGAAGATAGGTGAAAGTTATATATTGACAAGAAAGGGGATACTTCTTGCTAATGATGTAATTGATGAACTTATTTGATTGGAGTTGAGAATGATGAGTAATATAAAAAATAATATTCAAGATATTCAAAAAGATATTAAAGAGTACTCTATTTATCCTGAAAAGGTAAAATTTATAGCTGTAACAAAGTATGTGGATACTGAGACTATGAATGAAATTTTAAACTGTGGTATAAGAGTATTTGGAGAAAATAAAGCTCAAGTTATAAAAGAGAAGTATGAAAAATATAGCTCTGAGGGAAAAGATGATATAGAGTGGCACTTTATAGGAAATCTTCAAAAAAATAAAGTAAAATACATAGCACCTTTTATAAAACTTATACATTCAGTAAATAAACTATCTCTTGCTCAAGAGATAGATAAGAGAGCTCAACAAAATAATCGTACAATAGATGTTTTATTAGAGATTAATATAGCTGGAGAAGAGAGTAAGGAAGGATATGAACTAGAAACTTTATATAATGACTTACCTCAATTAATGGAACTTTCTAATATAAATATTAAGGGTTTAATGACGATGGCTCCCTTTGTAGATGATGAAGAGGTAGTAAGAGGAGTATTCAAAAGATTAAGAGAGATAAAAGATCAATTGAATGATAAGTTTTTTAAAGGAAGATTAACAGAACTTTCTATGGGAATGACAAATGATTACAAAATAGCTCTTGAAGAGGGAGCTACTATAATAAGAGTAGGAAGAAAGATATATCAATAGTTAGGAGGAGTTAAAATGAATAAAAATCCAATAGATAAAATAAAGGTATTATTTGGTTTAGATAATCCAGATGGAGCCGGAACAGATAGTGATATCAATTTTGAAGAGAGTGGAATAACAGATATAGAGATAGAGGAAGATAAGATAGAATCTGAGCCTGTTATACAAAATCATGTGCCTAAACAAAAACAAAAGCAAAAAGCTGTTTCTAGTTTAGAAACTGAAATGGGAGGAAATAGTTATCAAACTATATTCTTAGACCCTAAAACTTATTCAGATTGTAAAAAGATAGTTGATTATATCAGAGCTGATAAAATGGTTACTCTTAATTTAGAGTATTTAGATGAGCAAACAGCAGTTAGACTTATGAACTTTTTATCTGGAGCTATGACTGTAAAGGATGCTAATTATCTAATGATCAGTAAAAAAGTATTTACAGTAGTTCCAAAAAGTATGAAGGTTTATTATGAGGATAAAAAAATAATAAGTCCAAAAATTTTTAAAGGATTTGGAGAAGAGAGGTAGTTGTGAGTAAAAAAAGAAGAGCATTAGCACTATTTTCAGGAGGATTGGATAGTGCTTTAGCAATTAAAGTTATAAAAGATCAAGGTATTGAGGTTATTGCATTGAACTTTGTTTCTCACTTTTTTGGTGGAAAGAATGAAAAGGCAGAAAAGATGGCTGAACAACTTGGAATAAAGGTAGAGTATGTACATTTTGAAAAAAGACATACTGAAGTGGTAAAAAATCCAGTATATGGAAGAGGAAAAAATATGAATCCATGTATAGATTGTCACTCACTTATGTTTAAAGTTGCTGGAGAACTTCTAGAAAAGTATGATGCGGACTTTGTTATTTCAGGAGAGGTACTAGGACAAAGACCTATGTCACAAAATGCTGCTGCTTTAGAAAAAGTAAAAAAATTATCAGGAATGGATGAGTTGATAGTGAGACCACTTTCAGCTAAATTATTACCACCTAGTAAACCAGAGTTAGAGGGATGGATTGATAGAGAAAAACTTTTAGATATTCAAGGCAGAAGTAGACATGTACAGATGGAGCTTATGGATAGATATGGACTAGTTGAGTATCCAAGTCCAGGAGGAGGATGTCTTTTAACAGACCCAGCCTTTTCAGATAGATTATCTATTCTTGAAAAAGATGGATTTTTAGAAGAAGAGTTTTCATTTCTTTTCCATTTAATTAAAAAGAGTAGATTCTATAGATTAGATAAAGGAAAATATCTATTTGTAGGTAGAGATCAAGAGGGGAATGAGAAGATAGCAAGCTATAAGGCGTTAGGAAGCTTTTATCTATGTGGACATAGAGTTCCAGGACCTCATATGTTAGGATTTGGAGAGTTTACAGAGGAAGATATGGATATAATAAAGGAACTATTCTCAAGATATTCTAAGTGCAAAGGGAAAGAGGAGATAGAGGTAAGAATTAATAATCAAATCTCTAAAGTACCAGTTGTTGATGGAAAAAAAGTAGAAGAGTTTATGAAAAAATATCAAATAGTAGGGTAATAAATTACTCTCAAAAAGGTAGTTATGGAGATATAGCTACCTTTTTATATTTATTAAAGTAATTTGTATTGTTTATAATATAAATTTAAAATTACAAGTATTATCTTTTAAATAATAAGAAAATATGTTACTATAGTATTAAACAAGTTTATCAAAAAAGTAATACTGGCAGGTGATTTTTTATGGGATTTTTATCTACAAATGTTGAGAAACGCCGTGAGATGATACTAAATGGGAATATTCTTAACACTTTACTGTTTCTTTCTTTTCCAACTCTTTTAATGGGAATGGTTCAATCACTCATTCCTCTTTCTGATGGATTATTTTTAAACAGAACTTCAGGTTATTTAGTGGCAGCAGCGGTAGGATTTGGTCAACCTATAATAAATATAATAAATGCCCTTTCACAGGGATTAGGAGTAGCATCTATGGCTATAGTAGGTCAGATAAATGGAACTGGAGATCTGGAAGAGGTAAAAAGAGTATCTACTCAAATAATGGTTTTTTCTTTTATTATTGGACTAGTGGTAGCTCCTACTTCTATAATCTTTGCTTCTGTAGTTTCTAAAAGTATAAGTCCAGAGATAGCTTATGATGTATTTCTATATCTTAGTTTATATGCTATAGTGATACCAATGCTATTTATGGCGGCTATTTTTAATGCTATAAAAAATGCTACTGGACAACCAGAGGCTACACTTATTAGAATGATAATTTTACTTCTTTTAAAAATAGTTTTTAATACAATATTTTTAGCAATACTTCATTGGGGAGTTATTGGTGCCGTAATGGCTTCTTTATGTTCATATGTAATTATAGCCATTTGGATGTATTATGACCTATTTGTAAAGGAAAGTATGACAAAATTAGAGCTAAAGGGATTTACATTTAATTCAAAATTATTAAAAAAATTATTAAAGTTAGCTCTACCTACAATGTTAACTTACTCTCTAATAAACTTTGGATTTTTTTTAATAAATATGGAAGTTGAAAAATATGGAGCTTATGTTTTAACAGCTCAAACTATAGCAAGTAATATAAATGCTATGTGTTTTAATCTTCCATCTTCAATAGGAACTACAGTAACAACTATGGTAAGTATGAATATAGGGGCTAGAAAACCTAAAAATGCTGGAAAATCATTTTATTATGGGTGTAGAGTAAGTATAGTAATCTCTTTAATTATAATTGCAATATTCCTTCCTACTAGTGATTTTCTAGTTAAATTATTCCAAGATAATGAAACAATAGTAAATATAGCTGATCACTCTTTAAAAATATATACATTTTCTATAATTGGATTTGGAATATATATGGTTTCTCAAGGAGCTTTTATAGGACTAGGTAGAACAAAATTACCACTTCTTATGGGGATTTTAAGAGTTTGGTTGATAAGATATATCTTTATATTAATCACTAAAAGATGGCTAGGAGTGGATTCGGTTTTCTGGGGAAATTTAGTATCTAACTATGTTGCAGGATTTTTATTTTATTATATTGTAACTAAAACACCTTGGAAGTCAGTGTTAAAAAAATAGAATATTTTATAAAAAAAGTAAGAATTGCTTCATAAATGTTTCAATTCTTACTTTTTAAATATCTATTTATTTAGTAGCTTACAGTTATGATATTCATTTTTAGTTGAAGTTTTGTAAGTACAAGTACCAGCAATTTTTTTACATTTGATAGATATATATCCATCATAATCTATTCCTATAGAGTTTTCACACTCAAGTACTGGGTACTCTTTTAAATAATTTTCTTTTTCTTCTTTTGTAATTAAATATTTTTCCATCTGTTCTCCTATTATTTTTTATATATTGTTCTACCATCAGCTTGATTGTTACATAAAAGAGTTATCTCTGCAATATGAACATTGTCTGGAAGGTTAGCTATATATGCAACAGTTTCAGCTACATCATCTGGAGTAAGAGGTTCTACTCCTTGATATACTTTTTTAGCTCTTTCCTCATCACCTTTAAATCTTACTAGACTAAAATTAGTTTCAACAAGACCAGGTTTAACATCGGTAACTTTAATCTTTGTATCTACTAAATCTATTCTAAGACCATCAGATAGTATTTTAACTGCTGCTTTTGAAGCACAGTATACAGCCCCACCAGCGTAGGCAGCATCTCCAGCAACAGATCCAATATTGATAATAGTAGCTGGAACATCTCTTTCTATCATATGTGGAACTATTGCATTAGTAACATAAAGTAATCCTTTTATATTAGTATCAATAACATTTGAGATGTCCTCAGTAGAGTTATGATATAATTTATCTAACCCAGCAGCTAATCCAGCATTATTTATAAGAATATCTATATTTTTCCATTCATCTGAAATAGAAGATAGTTTATCTTTAACTTCATCAGCATTTTTTACATCTAATTGAATAGCTAGAACTTGAACTGAAAATTTTTCTTCAAGCTCTTTTTTTAATTCAATTAAAAGATTTTCTCTTCTTCCAGTTACAATAAGATTCATTCCAAGTTTTGCTAAAGCTATAGCACAAGATTTCCCTATACCGCTAGTTGCTCCAGTAATTAAAGCAATTTTTCCTTTTACTCTATTTGTACTGAACATAGTACCACTCCCTTTATTTTAACTTTCAATATATGCTTTTTTTATTCTTTCAGCAGTATCATACATATTACTATTACTATCTATTTTAATAATAAAGTCACTAGAAATTTTATAAAGTAATTCTCTTTTTTGATGAAGTTCTTGAATTTTTTCAAATATATTTTCTACATTTAGAAGAGGACGAGTTTTACTATTTTTAACCCTTTCATAGATACACTCTATAGTACAATCAAGATAGACAACGAAAGAAGTTTCTTTTAGATTTTTTATATTTTCATTATCTATAATAACTCCTCCACCAGTAGCTATAACAATATTATTATTAAGAGATTCTTCTTTTACAATATCTCTTTCCAATTTTCTAAAATATTGTTCACCTTTTTCAGAAAAAATTTCAGGAATACTCTTTTTTTCACGAGCAGCGATCATCTTATCTATATCTATAAATTTCATATCCATATATTTAGCTAGTATTCTTCCTATGGTACTTTTACCGCTTCCCATAAACCCAATTAATGCAATGTTATCCTTCATCTATTCCTCCTTAGAAAATATTATAACATGTATAATTACCAAATAAAAGCAGTAAATTATTAAAAAGTTATTTTTTTATATTGATTTTAATTTTAAAATAAAGTATAATAAACATAACTAAAAAAGTTATATTTTGTATAAAATAATCTATATATTTTAAAAATAAAAAAGGAGGAAGGAATGAAAGAGAAAAATGTGAAAAAAAAGAGTTTTGTTAACAAGTTTTTGGATATTATTGAAATAGGTGGAAATAGATTGCCACATCCAGTGACACTATTTTTTTTATTTTGTGTGGCAATTATAATAATTTCAGGAATAACTTCAAAAATGGGAGTTTCAGTAACATATGAAGCTTTAAATAGAACTACTGGAAATTTTGAAGAAACAACTGTAAAGGTTAGATCATTAATGACTGGAGAGGGATTAAGATATATATTCAACTCTATGATTACAAACTTTACAGGGTTTGCACCATTAGGAACAGTTTTAATAGGGGTTATTGGTATAGGAGTATGTGAAGGAAGTGGATTGATGTCAGCTTTAATAAAGAAAATAGTGATGTCAACACCTAAAAGAGCTATTACAGCTGTTGTCGTTTTTGCTGGGGTAATGTCAAATATTGCTTCGGACGCTGGTTATGTTGTGTTAGTACCTCTAGGAGCTGTTATATTTTTATCTTTTGGAAGACATCCATTAGCTGGGCTTGCTGCAGCATTTGCTGGGGTTTCAGGGGGATTTTCAGCTAACCTTTTATTAGGAACTACTGATCCTTTATTAGGAGGGATTACTACAGAAGCTGCTAGACTTTTAGATCATAACTATTTTGTTGATGCCACAGCAAACTATTATTTTATGTTTATTTCAACTTTTTTAATTACAGCTCTAGGGGCTTTTGTTACAGAAAAGATAATAGAGCCAAGATTAGGAAAGTATCATGGTGAAAATGAGATAAATATGACAACTATTTCTAATGAAGAGAGAAAAGGATTAAGAGCTGCTTTAGTTGTAATGATAGTATTTGTAATAATAATGGCAATTTGTACTATTCCAGAGAATGGAGTATTTAGAGAAAATGGTAGCTTAAAAGCTTGGACATCGAGTGGACTTATAGCTTCAATGATGTTATTTTTCCTATTACCAGGTATAGCTTATGGATATGTAGCAGGAACATTAAAAAGTGATAAAGATGTAGCAACATTAATCTCGAAAGCTTTAGCTGGAATGGGAGGATATATGGCTATTGTATTTACAGCTTCTCAATTTATAGCATATTTTGGATATACAAACTTGGGAACTGTAATAGCTGTAACAGGAGCAGATACTCTAAAAACAATAGGATTTACTGGATTACCATTAATAGTAGGATTTGTATTTTTAACAGGATTTATAAATCTATTCATGGGATCAGCGTCAGCTAAATGGGCAATAATGGCTCCAGTATTTGTACCAATGCTTATGCAATTAGGATATACACCAGAATTTACACAACTTGCTTATAGAATAGGAGATTCATCAACAAATATAATATCTCCATTAATGTCATATTTTGCTATGGCAGTAGCATTTATGCAAAAATATAAGAAAGATGGAGGAATGGGAACTTTAATATCTTTAATGTTACCATATTCAATATGTTTCTTAATAGGATGGACAATTTTAATGGTAGTATGGTTTATATTAGGATTACCACTTGGACCTGGAGTAGGAATACATTTATAAGAAAATATCTTTTTTAACCTAACGGGCAAGAAGTCGCCCACCTCTATAGGTGGTG
>UMEL01015400.1_pt1 | contig 9335 bp, 6 predicted proteins | sample 1964741 | NCBI WGS metagenome assembly UMEL01 (sample SAMEA4836019, study PRJEB28245) | human gut metagenome | biome: gut microbiome; material: fecal sample | place: Denmark | collected 2008
ATTATCCTGCACGCCCTTTCCAAGATGCAGGCCTCCGGACATGCCCTTCAGGTTCAGATCTTCTACACATACCGCATCATATCTTTCTGCAAGCCCCCTGCTGAGTTTATGCTGGAAATCTTTTCTTTGGTTCTTTATCTTTTCATGGCACAGCACTACTCTCTTCTTCTGTTTCTGATAATTCCTGCTTCCTTTTTCACAGTGGGAGAGTTTCCTCTGTTCCCTTACAAGTTTTTTCTCTGCTTTCCTGTAAAACATAGGATACCCGGCTCTTTCCCCTGTGGAAAATACACACATTCCCCGCATGGCAAAATCGATCCCAAGGAATTTTTCTGCCGGACTTTTTTCCACTGTTTGGCTCTCACAGCAGAACAAAAGACTTGCAAAATATTTTCCGGATGGCTCACGGCTCACAGTTACAGACTTCAGTTCCCAGTCTGACGGGATCTGCCGGTGGAATTTTATCTTTATGGCAGACATCTTTGGAAGCTTCAGATGGGTATCCTGCAAAAAGATATTCCCGTTTACTGCATTGGTCGTATAGGAATTTCCTGCACGTTTTTTTGATTTATAGCGTGGAAATCCGCAGGATGGTTCCCGGAAAAACTTCCGGAACGCACTTTCCAGATGCAGCTGCACATTCGCCAGGGCCAGGGAGTCCACCTCTTTCAGCCAGGGGTATTCCTTCTTATATCCGGCCGGTGTGTTCCTGAGCATCTTTTTTTCTTTCTGATAATAGCTGATCTTATCCGCCAGCATCTGGTTATAAATAAAGCGGCTGCAGCCGATTGTTTTCTCTATCTGGACTCTCTGCTCTTTATTTGGATAGATTCTTATTTTTACGGCGCGGTTCATTCTTCTCACCTTGACTTTCTATATACTGTCGTATCGTTTCAATCGGTGCCCCGCCTGCACTGAGCAGACAGAAGCTCTGGCTCCAGAATGCATCTTTCCAGAGTTTTTCTCTTATCTTGGGATACTCTTTTTTCAGCAGCCTGCTGCTGGCGCTTTTATAGGCATTGATGAATTTACTGGGGTGCGATATACTCAAAGATCTCTTTTGCTCTTTCGGATATTTCGTCGTTCAGTACTTTTCTTCTGTATTTTATAACCATCACTAGATGATAGTATAACAGAAATACTGAATGAGAATTATGGTCTAATTCCATTATATTTATCATCCTTTTTCTTATATCGACTGATATATATTTACGAACTAATTGTTCTTTTTTAGTATACTACATTAGGAAACGGAGAACAAGTGTTTCTTTTATAATATAGGAATTTTTTGAGCAGATATGCTCAGATGTGCAATTCATCTCACCACCTGAAGGACGCCACTGAAAAACTGTTTTTTCATACTATATATAGTGTCTCAAAGTTGATTGATGTACTTTATTTTTTGTTAATTTATACGCAAAAAGGACTTTTTCAGTGGCCTTCCTGAAGAGGTGGGAGAATTCTTGCTACATTTGTTAAAAGGTGGAAAATCGTCACTTCTAATGATTATCTCTGGCATGTTTTCCTGTGAAGATGTACTTTTCTGTGTTGTAACTGAACATCCTGATATCAGTAATACCCCAAAAGCAAACAAAAACGGTATTACTGCCATGTACTTAGATTTCATGCTATGTACCTCAACAATTTTCTCTGATTTTTTTGGATTTTACGTCATTATAATAACTCTGTTCATACTGAATTTACATAAAAGATATAATACAAAACATGCACAAAATTTTATATTTTTTACAAAGAACAGGTGATTTTTCAAGTGAATCATGTTATGTAAATTTCACTCAGAGTGGTGCTCCATCACTTTCACTCTGAAACTCCATCTTCATTTTTACTTTTGCCAGTTTTATTTCCGGTACTCCTTCAGAAATGGACATAAAAAGCGCCATAGGTTTTTTCCAATGCCTATGGCGTGTAAATAATTTTCTACTCTGCGGATACCTTGTTTATGATTGTCTGCCTGAACAGGCATCTATGCCAACAGATTTCTCTATACTTTTGAAATTTTATGATACTCTTTTTTCTCTGGAAAATACAAAACTATACAATAAGTTAAATCGTCTGCGTTAACTTCCATTCGCCCATCCATCTGCTCCATCATAATAGAAATATTGTGCAACCCAATCCCTGTTTTTTGATGCTCAGAATCAAACCTGGTAATACTATTTTGAATACTGATTCCTACTTCTTCATTCCCATAACAAAGCTGTATACATACCTCATTTTCATGTTTTCCATATTTTTCAATATTAGAAATAATATTATTCATAATTCTGCCAATAAAATCTGTATTTATACATACAGATATCTGTCTCCACTCCAACCGATCTGTATTTACTTTAAATCCTTCATATTCCAGTAAAGCACACAGTTCAGAAAGATAATCTCCAAAAGCACACATAATATCTTCTGCAGGTTCCAGTTCTATATGGTGTCGTGAATTTACAAAAAAATATTCAAACATCTGCTCCGACAAATCTCTGATCTGAAGTACACGATTAAAGGCTTTATTTATATATTCCTGAGTAACCGCACCTTCTTTTTGCTGCTTTTTTAGAATCTCAAGATATGCCATCAAACCAGTCAGAGGAGTACGCAGATCATGTGACATTCCTAACACCAGCTTCTCCTGTGCACTCTTCAGGTCATACTCTATCTGCTCTTTTTTCACCAATGTTTGTCTCATATGTTCCAGTCCACTGGCTAACTGTGCAATCTCATCTGTTCCCTGAACAGTTACATTCCCCTGCAAATTTCCTCTGCTGATTATATTTACCTCTTTCATAAGGCATTGTATATATTTTACATTCTCATACATTCCAGATACAACAATTCCAATACACACCGCGACTCCAAGTACAACAGAAAAGACCATCAATATGTTAAAATATTTATCCGCTGTTCCTTCATATATATATACATCTGCCGTTCCATCCTTAAATGAAATTCTATGGTACATTCTCCATGTCAGATTTGGTATTTCTCTGCTGCCATACATAATTTTACCGTTGTAGGAAATATCAAACAACAGCCATTTTCCCCTTGAAATCGTGAAGTCATCAATATTTCGTTCTGTACCCCATTTTTTCAACATTTTATAATCAGATGCACTCAACTTATTTTGTGTGACATATTCCTGAAGTTCTTCTGCACGTTCTGTCTCTTCAGCATAAACATATCCTGTACGAAAGAAAAAGCGTTGCAGTAACCCCTTTCCCCCGAAATATGTCACGCTTAACACTAATAAACCTGCTAATAACCCCTGCATAAGATAGCAAATTATCTTGCCTGTCAAACTATTTCCGCAAATTTTATCCAAGGCGATATCCCTTTCCCCATACGGTTTGAATCATCTTTGGCTTTTGTGGATCATCTTCGATTTTCATTCGTAATCTTCGGATATGCACCATAACAGTATTTCCAGATGAATATAAGAACGGCTCCTCCCACAAACTCTCATAAAGATTTTTTACCGAGAATACCTTTTTCGGGTTTTCCATCATAAGCAATAAGATTCTGTATTCCATTTCTCTGAGACTGATTTCCTTTTCATTGCGGAATACCTCATTACATTGAGTATTCACTTTTACTTTTCCATATTCAATCCAATGTTCTTTTGTCTTCTCACCTTGTAATGTCTGACTATATACATGATATCTTCGTAGTAACGCTTTAACTCGGGCAAGAAGTTCCGCATACGAAAATGGTTTCACGAGATAGTCATCACCTCCAGCCATAAGTCCGAGTAATTTATCAGATTCCTGACTTTTGGCTGTCAGAAACAACACTGGAACATGTGATATTTTTCGAATTTCTTCACAAGTTTTTATCCCGGATATTCCCGGCATCATAATATCAAGAATAACAAGGTCAATATCATCTGATACTTTTTTCAAACACTGATATCCATCCTCTGCTTCCTGAACAATATATCCCTCACCTTCAAGAAGTATCCTCACTCCTTCTCTAATTGCTGCATCATCTTCTACAACCAAAATATGATTATCCATTTTCATCCTTTCGTCTTCTATAGCAATTCCATAAAATAATGCAATCAAGACAGTTCAGCAGAGTGCGAAGGACAAGGAAGATACCTGCAGGCGTACTGACGCACGGCAAAGATATCTGACGCAGGACTTCACGCTATGATGGACTGGGTTGTTTGCAGTATTTTATGGAATTGCTTAAGCTGCATATACCCATATTTGCTGACATTGAGAAATCAGGGTCGTATATTCCCATTTTTTTGAACTGTTTGTATAGCTGAATGGATCGTTTACAGAAAATTTCTTTCTGGAATAATCATAAATAACAATAAAATGCCCTGAATTTGTAAAATCTCCGGGACCCATAGCACAGATTATCAGATTTCCATCTTTAAGTCTGTCGGTCATTTCCTGTTCTCCCAGCATATCAAATTGCGAAGCAATTACACCGTAATCCAAAGCAGCTTCTCTCATGAATTTCCAGGATGTTCCAATACCCTCTACATAATATCCCTCGTTCATGGATTTTTGCGCAAGCACAAGTGGTGTTGCCTCTGTATTTCTGGTTAAACTGTATATTACCATTGCCATGCACGTCGGACCACATCCGGAAATTCCTATATCACTTGTTCCATAAGGTTCATATCCCCATCTTTTATCCCATTGAATAAATAAAGGAACTTTTTTCTTCCGTTCCTCAAATGTAAGTCCTTCAGAAGACTTCTTATGTACATCATTGTATCCTTCGACAAATTCCAGCATTTCCGGATTTCTTTTTAAATCCTCTAAAAGAATATCCGGATAATTTTCTGTATGTAAAAATATCTTCTTCCACTCTGCACTTTCCATTATCTGTTTTTTGTAAGCGTCTGTCAATATAATACCCTCTTCAGTTTTTTTCGCTCTTACTGTCACAACTATCCATGCTGCCAGAATTAAAATCAGAAGAATAATTTTACTACAACTTTTTCCCATATGTTTTTTTCTTTTTTTCATCATAAATCACCATTAATATGATCCCGGTAAATCCTGCCATTGTTGGAATTGAAGCTGTAAACCCTACCGAACCATTAATTCCTGTAAGCAACATATTTTTACTGTTTACAGTATACATCCATATTGCAGGAAAGTTCTGTGCCACATCAATATGAAAGATCTGGCTTTCTCCTGATAGAATATTATACAGACAATGAATCATAACCGAAGACCATATAGAACCTGTCTGCTCTGTAACAAGTGCCAATGCAATTCCTGCAATTTCAACAGAAATAATCATCATAATTACTTTTTTTATATCAGAAGTATCAATCCCATCAAAATGATAAACAGCGAATAAAAAACTTGAAACAAACACTGCACATTTCTTTCCAAAAGTATTCTGAAGCAATCTTAAAATCATACCACGAAAGACAATTTCTTCTGTTACTGCCGCTTTAATACCTGATGATAAAATAGAAATTGTAACTACATCTATGATTTCTTTATATGTAAGGTTTCCTTTTTCAAATGTTCCCTTTGTAAAAAATATATAAAAAAGGCATATTAATACCGGCATTAATACCGCTGTTATACACCACTTTTTTTTCGGAAGCGGCATTCCTAAAAACAAATCCTGCATTTGAATTCTTATAATATACTTCGTATATAAATATATCATGGTCAGCAAGCTCAAAATCGCAAATGTCACATATAGAATTCTCACATATGGATTCTTCTCACATATCCCATATGCAAATGCTATACTAAATTCATCCGTAAGCTGAATAAGAATGAATGCTATTGCAATATGGAACGTACATTTTATTTTCATAAATGCTCCTTTATTGCTATTACTTTGCAATGAGAAACCTTAGGATTCTCATTGCAAAGCTAAAATATTAATTACACGTAACTGTTGAATCCCTTTCTCAGTTACATGTCAAAGCTCCAACATCTACTATAATCGAATCTTGACTTATATGTTTCGGAATTTTGACATTTCATCAAATAATTGCAGTTACATTATTCATTCATTTATTCCACCCGTTCAAGGAATTCACCATATATATAACCCGTATTAGAGCCAAATTTTACTTTTGCCCATCCCGTAGTAGTAATAGAAGATACCGATAAAATTGTACCTTTATTCACAGTACCTAAAATGGAATAACCTTTTCCCGGGCCACTTCTGACATTAACATCATTTCCAGTAACCCTATATTTTTTTGAAAACAATCCCCGTTCTGTTGCATCGTTATCCTGTTGAATGGTTCCATCACTAAACGCAGGGATTTCTTCCGATGCTAATACAGGTACTGTAGATGTTGCTAATACAGCAACTGTCATTACCATTGCTCCAACTTTTGCTAATCTGTTCTTCATTTACTTTTCTCCTTATGTATTATTTTCTAAGAGTTATCTCTTAGAATGTACTTATACAATAACATTTAATTCTTACCTGTTCATTTAACTGTACCTTAACTATTCTTAACTATCTTCAAGCAGATGCAAGGCCTATGACGAAAGCTTTGCCTTAGAAGCTATAGCATCATCCATGGTCATGTTCCCCATAAAATTTGTTTTTCATGTCTACCATCCAAATGCGTCCCGGATCAAAGCCCCGGTTTCTCCGTCTATATAAAACAATTCCTGTTCTTCTGGTGAATCCTTCCATTGGTAGGGACAGCAAAAACTCCATACAGGTCTGTAAACAATTCCATCTGCAGTTTCATCAATATAATATTTCAGGCGGATTTTCGTAACTGGAATCGTGATTGGTTCTGTTTTCTCCGTCGTGTCCTCTTCCGTAAAAAATCCGATTTTTCCTTCTTTTACATATTGTTCCACCGATTTCATAATTTCTTCCATGGGAAGCATAGTAACTGTTTCTTTCTCTTTCACCTGAAGCGGGATTGGTATTTTGAAATAGCAGTCTTCAGGATTGAGACCAAATCCTGTGCTTCCCTGATAATGATACTGAGAAAGTCCACCTGCCGGTATTCCATTCAACAGAACTTCTATGTCGTAATAATCATATCCTTCCGTCATGTCGCTAATTGGTTTTCTTACAGAAGTTCCAGATAAATCAGCTTTGGAAAACAGTTGATTTATAATATTTAATTTCTCATCTTCCGTATTCTCGCCTAAAAATCCCAGATCTTTTTCACTTAATCCATCACACTCTATCATCCCATCCGAAATAAATAACTGCAGTCCTTTTTCTTTATTTTCCCAGACCGTTTCATCTGTTACAGATTTTTCCCATCCATCTTTCCCGCCAAACCAGGAGCAGATGTCTTTCCCTGATATATTGCATTTTTTCAGAACTCCCTTTGAAACGTCATCAGTATTTCCGGTAATATCAGCTTCTATCGTAAGGGTTCCTGATTTTCCCGGCAGAGAAGCTGTTACATGGTTTTCCTTTACCTGCAATATTGTTTTCTCCGGATCATATTTTTCATTTACACTCGTAGTATTTGACGAACTTTCCAAATCTGTTGTGTTCTGCGTACTCTCGCCCGAAGATGGTTCTATTCCGGTGTCAGCAGCCTGCAATTTCCCTTCTTTTCTATATTTTTCAATGATATCCTTTACTTCATCCTTTAATGGAAGGGTTAACGTAAGAGTCTGAGACGTATATCCTCTGTAAACGTCCTCCGCAGGAAGTGCATAAGAAACCTTTCCTTCTGAATCTGTAAAAGAACCAATTTTAAAAATCTTTTCGTAAGCTTCAGTGTCTTTCCATGTATAATAAATCTTACCGTCATAAACAGGATATGCCTGAATAGTCATGGAAAGTTCTACTTCAGAATCTTCTTTTAATATTTTCTCAATCAAAGCGTCATCATACAAAGTAATATGCCCATAATAAAGATCTTCTCCTTCTATTTTATTTAAAGAAGCCAGTGCATCTTTTCCATTCACCGTTGCATGATCACGGCAAGTGATCATATAATTCTTTGCCTCATTGGAAGGTTCTCCGAGAAAACTTAAACCGCCGCCATCAAAATACGCTTCTTTAACAGTCAGCATGGACTGATTCCAATCGACCGTCTCGGGAGTTATTGGATAAGAAGTAATATTTTCCACATTTTCTGCAGTTGACTCAGGTTCTGTGACAACCATTTGAGCTGCCTCCTGTTCAGCGACCCCCTGTTGTTCAAGTTCTTTATACAGTCGTCCGATATTTGTTGCAAGTACGCCAGTACTAACTCCTAATATAGCAGCTACCGGAAGAAGAATCCGAATTATTTTTTTCTTATTTCCTGAATTTTTCGTTCTTTCTCCATTTGTTTTTTTACTTAAAGCCCCCGTTGTTTTCTCGTCTGGGGAATTTAAAATTCCGCTCAGAACATCTTCCATGGCTTTATCAATATTTTCCGGTATTGCAGTTTCTTCTTTTAAAATCCTTCTGATTTCTTTCATATAGTCTCACCTCCTGATCACCTTTTTTAATTTTGCTCTTGCTCGGGAAAGTTTGGTTGATACGGTATTGCTGTTCATTTCAAGAAGGGCACTGATTTCCTTAACTGAAAACTCATCAAAATAATAGAGTTCCACGATTTTCCTACTTTCTTCATCCAGGCATAAAAGCAATTGTTTCCATTCACAGAGATTCAGTTCTTCACAATGTACCCCTTCTGCAAAATCATCCAGTTCTGCTGCATGGTTCTTTTGGCGGAGAATGTCCTTGCACTCATTTATAAGGATCCGCATCAGCCAGGTTTTAAAATACTTCGGCTCTCTCAGTCTCTGTATATTTTCATAGCAGGATAGGATTGTATTTTGCAGGGCATCTGCAATATCCTGCTCATCCCGAAGATAAATCCAGGCAGTTTTATACAGGCTCTGCTTATTCATCCGGATTAATCTGACAAATGCTTCTTTATCTCCATTTTTAGCCTCTGTTATTAAAGCATCCATAAAGTACCTCCCTTTCTTCTTATAATTATTAGACTTGAAAAACAGTCATTTGCTTTCAAGAAAAAAATTTTATAAAAAACGCCATAGGTTTTCGATACCTATGGCGTGTAGATATAGGGAAAAGCTGCCTTTTTTATCGGCAGTGGAATGTTTTCTGTGTTTGTGCCAGATCATCCAAGTCATATGAGTGAATTCCTAATGCTTCTAAATCCATTATCCATTCCTGAACTTCATATCCCAAAATATCTGCGAATATTTTTTTCAATATTCCTTTGTCTTATCAATTATCTTGTATATGGTTCGGTGTCTTTTCCGTCATATACAAATACTTTTATATCCGTATTTTCATCAACATCAGCATGGATGCCTACCGTGTATTCTTCATCTGTAACGTTCAGAAAAGAATAGCAGCCACCTGCAGGAATCCTGCCAGAC
>UMEL01043233.1_pt1 | contig 9292 bp, 8 predicted proteins | sample 1964741 | NCBI WGS metagenome assembly UMEL01 (sample SAMEA4836019, study PRJEB28245) | human gut metagenome | biome: gut microbiome; material: fecal sample | place: Denmark | collected 2008
TATTAATTCAACAATATAGAAAAGCATACGGACTTCATTGTTCTAATGTTATTTTATATAGTCATGAAAGTGAAATAAGACCAGAAAATTTTGTAACACGTAAAATAAGTAAAAGTGTAGCAGAAATAAAGTTAGGATTAAGAGAAGTCTTGGAATTAGGTAATTTAGATGCTAAGAGAGATTGGGGATATGCTGGAGATTATGTTGAGGGTATGTATTTAATAATGCAACAAGAGATAGCAGATGACTATATTTTAGCAACTAATCAACCAAGAACAGTAAAAGAGTTTGTAGAAGAGGCATTTAAAGTTATAGAGATAGAAATAGAGTGGAAAGGAACAGAAGAAAAACAAATTGGGATAAACAAAAAAACTGGAGAAATTTTAGTAAAAGTAAATCCAGAGTTTTATAGACCATTAGATAATAGCTTATCTGTAGGAAATCCAGAAAAAATAGAAAAGCTAGGTTGGAAAAGAAAAGTGACTTTTAAAGAATTAGTAAAAAAAATGGTAGATAATGATTTGAAATTATTAAGTAAGGAGATAAAAATAAGTAAGGAGATAAAAAGATGAAAAAAAGAGTATTAATAACAGGAATAACAGGAATGGTAGGATCACATTTAGCAGATTTTTTATTAGAAAATACAGATTGGGATATTTATGGTGTTTGTAGATGGAGAAGCCCATTAGATAATGTAGAACAATTGCTGGAAAGAGCAAATAAGAGAGATAGAATTTATTTTGAGTATGCTGATTTAAATGATCAAATTTCTTTAATTAAAGTGATTAATAATATTAAACCAGACTATATTTTTCATTTAGCTGCTCAAAGTTATCCAATGACAAGTTTTACTGCTCCAATAGAAACGTTAAATACTAATATATTAGGAACATGTAGACTTTTAGAGGCGATACGTAATTTAATGGAGCAAGATAAAGATTATAAGCCAGTAGTTCATGTGTGTGCTTCATCAGAAGTTTTTGGAAAAATACCAGCAGATAAAAAACCTAAAGAGGGAATAAATGAAGAGTGTCCATTTCACCCAGCATCTCCATATGCTATTTCTAAAGTAGGAACAGATTTATTGGGAAGATACTATGCAGAAGCATATGGAATGATAGTTATGACAACAAGAATGTTTACTCATACTGGTCCAAGAAGAGGAGATGTTTTCCATGAGTCAACATTTGCAAAGCAAATAGCAATGATAGAAAAGGGATTGATACCTCCAGTAGTAAAAGTAGGTAATCTAGAGTCTTTAAGAACTTATGCTGATGTTCGTGATGCTGTAAGAGCTTATTATATGTTAGTGACAAAAAATCCAATAGCAGGAGAATACTATAACATTGGTGGAAGATATACTTGTACTGTTAGGGAAACACTTGAAACTTTAATATCATTATCAACAAAAAAAGATGAAATAATAGTGGAAATTGATCCTGAAAGATTACGTCCAATAGATGCAGATCTACAAGTTCCAGATTGTAGAAAATTTGAAGAGCATACAGGATGGCAACCTGAAATTTCTTATAAACAAACAATGGAAGATTTATTAAATTATTGGAGAAATAGATTAGAAAAAGTGGATACATTCTTAACAAGATAATATATATAAAGAGGGAGAAATTATGATAATACGTTCAAAAGCACCATTAAGAATAGGTTTAGCTGGAGGAGGAACTGATGTTTCTCCCTATTGTGATGAATTTGGAGGAATAATACTTAATACAACTATAGATATGTATGCCTATTGTACTTTAGAGCCTACAAATGATGGAAAAATAATTTTTGAAGCAAAGGATATGTCAGAAATAGAAGTTTATGAGAGTGGATTTCCTATTTTAAATGAAGGAAAATTATTATTACATAAAGGAGTCTACAATAAAATAATAAATAAATACAATAAAGGAAATAATTTGTCCTTTAGAATGACAACATATTCAGATGCACCTCCAGGTTCTGGATTGGGTTCTTCTTCTACAATGGTTGTAGCTATTATAAAAGCTTTTATGGAATGGTTAAATTTACCATTAGGAGAGTATGATATTGCTCATTTAGCTTATGAGATTGAGAGAGAAGATTTAGGTTTAAGTGGTGGAAAACAAGATCAATTTGCAGCAACATTTGGTGGATTTAATTATATGGAGTTTTATAATGAAAATAGAGTAATTGTAAATCCATTAAGAGTAAAGAGATGGATAAAAAATGAAATAGAAAATTCATTAATTCTTTACTATACAGGAACTTCAAGAGAATCAGCTAAAATAATAGATGAGCAAAAAAAGAGCGTTAATCAGAAATCTGGAAAAAGTTTAGAAGCTATGCATGAATTGAAAGAATCAGCTATTGAAATGAAAAATATGATATTAAAAGGAAATTTTGATGGATTAGCTGAATGTTTAAAAAATGGTTGGATAGCTAAGAAAAAAACTTCTTCAGCGATTTCAAATGATTGTATAGAAAAAATATATGAATATATTATGAAAAATGGTGGAAAAGCGGCAAAAATCTCAGGAGCTGGTGGTGGAGGATTTATGATGATTCTTTGTGATCCTAAAGAAAGATATAATTTAGTAAAAAAATTACAGGAGTTAGATGGAAAAGTAATGCTTCCACATTTTACAGAAGAAGGAACACAAGCTTGGACTATATATGAGTAGGTGAGGTTATGAAAAAAAGTACATTAAAAATAATAGATGATTTAGGAGTAAGATTCCCGAAACTATTAGATAATAAAAAAGAGATAATAGCAACTGTAGAAAGTTTGAAAGCGATGTATTTTTCAAATAATAAATTATTGATTTGCGGAAATGGAGGAAGTGCATCAGACTCATTACATATAGTTGGAGAGCTTGGAAAAAGTTTTATTTTATCAAGAAATATAAGTAAAAGTTTTCAAAATAACTTAAATAAAATGTTTCCACAAGAAGCTACATATTTTATTGAAAATTTACAAGAAGGAATTCCGGCAATATCATTAGTTAATGAAGTTTCTTTAATAACTGCCTATAGTAATGATAATAATTCGGATTTAGTATTTGCTCAGCAAGTATACGTTCAGGGAAAGGAAAATGATATTTTATTTGCAATAAGTACCTCTGGAAATTCTAAAAATATAATTAATGCTATAAAAATAGCAAAGGCAAAAGGTTTAAAGATAGTATCATTAACTGGAAAAGATGGTGGAGAAATAAAGAAACTTTCAGATATAAATATAAATGTTGAAGAAAAAGAGACATTTAAAATTCAAGAATATCATTTGCCTATTTATCATAATATTTGCTTAGCAATAGAAAATGAAATATTTGGAGGCGAAGAGTAGTATGGAAGCGATAGTACTAGCAGGAGGGTTTGGAACAAGATTAAGTACAGTAGTATCTGATGTTCCGAAGCCGATGGCTCCAATAAATGGTAGACCATTTTTAGAATACTTATTGAATGATTTAAGTGAAAAAGGGATCAGTAGAGTTATATTAGCTGTTGGTTATAAGAAAGAGATAATAAAAAGTCATTTTAAGGAAAAATATAAAAATATAGATATTGTTTATTCAGATGAAGATATACCATTGGGAACAGGTGGAGCTATAAAAAAAGCTTTAACTTTAGCTAAAGATAAAGAGATTTTTATTATAAATGGAGATACTTTTTTTGATGTTGATTTAAAAGAGATGTATCAATTTCATAAAAAAAATAATTCTAAATTAACTTTAGCAATAAAGGAGATGGAGAAATTTGATAGATATGGCTCACTTATTTTAGAAGGAGATAAAATAATTAAATTTAAAGAAAAAAAATATATTGATAAAGGTTATATAAATGGGGGAATTTATTTAATAAATAAGGAATTGTTGAGAAAAGAAAAAAAAGAAATTTTTTCTTTTGAAAAAGAGATTTTAGAAAATAAAAATTTTGAAATAGAAAAATATGGGTATAAATCAGAAGGATATTTTATAGACATCGGTATACCAGAAGATTATCACACTTTCAATAAGATTAATAAAGAAAGGAAAAAGTTATGAATAAAATAGAAAAATTAAAATATGAGATATTAGAAAAAGTAAAAGAGTATCATAATATAAAATACGGAGAAAAGAAAGAATTTAAAAGTGGAGAAACATATATTAACTATGGAGGGAGATTCTTTGATGAAAAAGAGATGGTTAATTTAGTAGATTCATCTTTAGATTTCTGGTTAACATCAGGACCATGGGTACAAAAGTTTGAGAAACAAATGGCAGAATATTTAGGAATAAAGTATTGTTCTTTAACAAACTCTGGTTCATCAGCTAATCTATTAGCTTTTATGACTTTAACTGCACAAGAGTTAGGAGAAAGAAGAGTAAAAAGAGGAGATGAAGTAATAACTGTAGCAGCAGGATTTCCTACTACAGTAACTCCAATTATTCAATATGGAGCTATTCCAGTATTTGTAGATGTAACAGTGCCAGCTTACAATATAGATATAGAGATGCTAGAAAAAGCTTTAAGTCCTAAAACAAAAGCTGTAATGATTGCTCATACATTAGGAAATCCATTTAATTTACAAGCTGTAAAAGAATTTTGTACTAAATATAATTTATGGTTAGTAGAAGATAACTGTGATGCTTTAGGAACAGAGTACTATATAGATGGAGAGTGGAGAAAATCAGGAACAATAGGAGATATAGGAACATCAAGTTTTTATCCACCACATCATATGACTATGGGAGAGGGTGGAGCTGTATATACTAACAATCCATTACTACATAGATTGATAAAATCGTTTAGAGATTGGGGAAGAGATTGTTGGTGTGAAAGTGGAGTAGATGATACTTGTCATCAAAGATTTACGAAACAATATGGACAATTACCATTAGGATATGATCATAAGTATGTATATTCTCATTTTGGATACAATTTAAAAGTTACAGATATGCAAGCAGCTATAGGGGTAGCACAATTGGAGAAATTACCAATAATAGTAGAAGCTAGAAGAAAAAATTGGGAATATCTATACAACGGATTGAAAGATTTACAAGATAAATTAATTCTACCAGAGCCAGAAAAAAACTCAAAACCTAGTTGGTTTGGATTCTTAATTTCTGTAAAAGAAGATTCTGGAAAATCAAGAGTAGAACTAGCTAAATGGTTAGAAAGCCATAAGATACAAACAAGAAATCTATTTGCAGGAAATCTATTAAAACATCCAGCTTTTGATGAAATGAGAGAAACTGGAGAAGGTTATAGGGTAGTAGGAGACTTAAAAGTAACTGATTTCATAATGAATAATACTTTATGGATAGGTGTATATCCTGGTATGACACAAGAAATGTTAGACTTTATGATAGTAAAAATAAGAGAATATATTTTAGGATAGGAGGGACCGAATGAAAGCTGTAATCTTAGCTGGTGGACTTGGAACAAGACTTAGTGAAGCAACTCATCTAATACCTAAACCAATGGTAGAGATAGGTGGAAAACCAATATTATGGCATATAATGAAGACTTATTCCCATTATGGAATAAAAGAGTTTATTGTGTGTTGTGGATATAAAGGATATGTAATAAAAGAGTGGTTTGCTAATTATTTTTTACATACAAGTGATGTAACATTTGATTTAAAAAATAATAGTATGACAGTTCATGATTGTCATGCAGAGGATTGGAAAGTAACTCTTGTAGATACTGGACTTGAAACAATGACAGGTGGAAGAATAAAAAGAATACAAAAATATGTTGGTAACGAAACTTTTTTACTTACTTATGGAGATGGAGTAACAGATTTAAATATAGCTGATACTATAAAATACCATCAAGAAACAGGAAAAATTTTAACAGTAACAGCATATAAGCCACAAGGGAAATTTGGAGCATTAAATCTTGATGAAGTTGGAAATGTAACATCATTTACAGAAAAGCCAGCTGGAGATGGAAGCTGGATAAATGCAGGTTATTTCGTATGTGAATCTAAAGTATTTGATTATATTACAGAAGGAGACTCTACAATATTTGAAAAAGCTCCACTTGAAAATATAGCAAAAGATGGTGGAATGAATTCATTCAAACATGAAGGATTTTGGAAGCCAATGGATATATTAAGAGATAACAAAGAGTTAAATGAGATGTGGGATAGTGGAAAAGCTCCATGGAAAGTGTGGGAGTAATATGAAAAACTTTAACAATGTATATAAAGGGAAAAAAGTATTAGTAACTGGACATACTGGATTCAAAGGTTCTTGGTTATCAATATGGTTAAGAGAGTTAGGAGCAGAAGTAATAGGATATTCATTAGATCCGTATACTGAAAAAGATAATTTTAACTTAAGTAAATTATCAGAAAAAATAATAGATATAAGAGGAGATATTAGAGATAGAAAACACCTAAAAGAAGTTTTTGAAAAGTATCAACCAGAAATAGTATTTCATTTAGCAGCTCAACCTTTAGTAAGATTATCTTATGATATTCCAGTAGAAACATATGAAATAAATGTTATGGGAACTATTAATATTTTGGAAGAGATAAGAAGTTCTAAAAGTGTAAAGATTGGAATAATGATAACTACTGATAAGTGCTATGAAAATAGAGAGCAAATATGGGGATATAGAGAGAATGAAGCTTTTGGTGGATATGACCCATATTCCTCTTCTAAAGGAGCTTGTGAAGTAGCTATTCAATCTTGGATAAGATCATATTTCAATCCTAAAGATTATGAAAAACATTGGAAAAGTATTGCAAGTGTAAGAGCTGGAAATGTAATAGGTGGAGGAGATTGGGCAAAAGATAGAATTGTTCCAGACTGTATAAGAGCATTAGAAGCTGGTAGAGATATAGAGATAAGAAGTCCTAAATCTATAAGACCATGGGAACACGTATTAGAACCATTAAGTGGATATCTATTACTTGGACAAAAAATGTTAGAAGAACCCACTAAATATTGTGAAGGATGGAACTTTGGACCAACTTTAGATGCAATAGTAAATGTATGGGAAGTAGCAAATAATATAGTTAAATTTTATGGAAAAGGAAGTTTAAAAGATATATCTAATCCTAATGATTTACATGAAGCAAAATTACTTTTATTAGATATAACTAAAGCTAGGTTTGAATTAGGATGGAAACCAACATTAACAATAGAGCAAAGTATAGAGTTAACAGTGGATTGGTATAAAAGATATATGGATGAAGATGTATATGAGCTATGTAAAGAACAGGTAAAAAGATTTTCTAGTATAGGAGAATAATTGTGGAAAAAGTAATTATTTTTGGTGGTTGTGGCTTTATTGGAAAAAATCTAACAAAGTACTTAAAAAAATTTTATGATGTTATTGTTATTGATAAATATATTGATGATATATTTTTAAAAGAAAATAAAATTGAATTTTATCAGTATGACTTTGAAAATATAGATCAATTAAAGAAAATAATTGATGAAGAAAAACCAAATTATATTATAAATCTAATTTCCTATGTAACATCTGTTAGAGAACTAAGCTTATTTCCTAAAATGATAAATAGTAATTTAGATATATTGTTAAAAATTTATGAAACAACTAAAGATTTAGAAAACTTAAAGTTAGTTATGCAGTTTGGTTCTGGAGAGGAGTATGGAAATATCGAATCTCCTTTCACTGAAATAATGAAGGAAGAACCTGTTTCTCCGTATGCAATAGCAAAATTATTAACTACTAACACAGCTTTAATGTTATATAAAAATTATAATTATCCAATATGTATAGTAAGACCTTCTAATTTATTTGGTAAGTATCAGGCTAAAGATAAATTTATTCCATATATATTAGAAAAGTTAAAAAATAATGAGAAAATATTAACTACATTTGGAGAGCAAAAAAGAGATTTTATATCCATAGATGATTTTGTAAATATAATACAAAAATTATTAGAAAAAAGTAGTTTAATAAGAGGAGAAGTAATAAATGTTGGAAGTGGGATAAGTATTTCTTTAAAAGATATAATTTTATATTTAAAAGAAAAATTAAACTCGACTTCTGAAATAAAATTTGGAGCTATTCCATATAGAGAAAATGAAATGATGAATTTTTGTTTAGATATATCTAAATTAGAGAGTATTTTAGATAAAAAGTTAAAAATGAAATGGTTAGAAAAAATAATTGAGGAATGATATGAAAAAAATAGTTATATTAGGGGCAGGCATCTCAGGAATAGGAGCTGGGTATCACTTAAACGAAGATAAAAATAATAAGGTTATTTTGTTTGAAAAAAATAATAGTTGGGGAGGCTTATGTGATAATTTTACAATAAATGGATTTAGATTTGATAGATTTGTGCATTTTTCTTTTACCAATAATCAAGAGGTAAGAGAATTATTTGAAAAAGGAAGTAAAAGTATAAAACATATTCCTAATCCATCAAATTATTATAAGGGAACTTGGTTAAAACATCCTGCACAGAATAATTTATATCCTTTGTCTAATGAAGAAAAAGAAAAAATATTATGTTCATTTAAAAGAAGAGAAGATAAGGAAATTAATGAAATAAGAAATTATGAAGAGTGGTTAAGAATTCAGTATGGGAATTATTTTGCTGAAAATTTTCCAATGGAGTATACTAAAAAATATTGGGGAGTTGAAGCAAAAGAGTTAGAAACAAAATGGGTAGGTAGTAGAATGTATAAACCTACTTTAGAAGAAGTAGAACAAGGAATGAGAACACAAGATACACCACTAACTTATTATGCTAAAGAAATGAGATATCCAGTTACTGGGGGATATAAAAGTTACTTAAATTATTTAGTGAAGGATTTGAATATTAGACTAAATCATGAAGTAAAAGAAATAGATACAAAGAATAAAGTAATTTATTTTACAAATAATACTCAAGAAACTTACGATGAACTAATTTCAAGTATACCATTATCTGAAATGAATAAATTATTGAAAAATATTCCAAAAAATATATTAGAAGAGATAAAAAAATTAAGATGGACTTCAGGATATATAATATCATTGGGATTAAAAAATAAAAATATACCACCATATTTATGGTTTTATATTTATGATAAAGATATTCCATTTGCAAGAATATATTCTCCAAGTCATAAGTCTTCAGATAATTGTCCGATGGGATGTTCATCATTACAATTAGAACTTTATTTTGAAAATGGAAAAAAAATAAACTTATCAGAGAAAGAAGTATTAGAAAAAAGTATACAAAAGTTAATAGAAATGAAAGTTATTAAAGAGGAAGATATTATAGTAAGAGATATTAGATTTGAAAAATATGCAAATATAATATTTGATTTTAATATATATGAAGCTAGAGAAGCCATAAAAA